>Ga0307507_10000448_pt1 | contig 85773 bp, 70 predicted proteins | sample 7_EM_MG_FD_207223 | JGI IMG/M metagenome (GOLD analysis project Ga0307507, IMG submission 207223) | Populus trichocarpa ectomycorrhiza microbial communities from riparian zone in the Pacific Northwest, United States - 7_EM | ecosystem: Host-associated > Plants > Roots > Unclassified | place...
AGCCTACTACCTTCCTACACGGTACTAACGCCTGTAAACTATTAACTACCTCTACTACCTCTAACGCCTGCAATTTAGCCTATAGCTATAGCTACAACACCTAGAACGCAAATACCTACCCCTATAACACCCTAACTAGCTGTTGTATCTATACCCTAGTAAACTGCACTAACTGCTACCTAATAGTAAGCTGTACCTACCTCTACCTAGGATTAACTACTTACCCTCCTTACTTAACTTCTATAGACGCAGAACTAGTAATTATTGCCTATGGTAACTGCCTCTACCTTCTTTTTAGTAACTGCTTTTACCCTACCTGGTGCTCCTCCTGCCTAGTATCTTTACCCTGGTACTGCCAATACCGACCCTACTATGCACCTGCCTATATACAGCAAAGAGGCAGCTACTATTGCTAAGATCTACACGGATGACTAGAAGTACGATAGAGTGAGTAATAGCTTTAACTTTAAGTTAACTATCTTCTATAATATCTGTAAGAGAGCTAGTCTACCTCCTAAAGGCTATATAACTGCATTCCTAACTATGCTAAAGGGACTTGCTTAGAATTACTACTATAATAGCAGCCTTTTAACTAGATTATTTACTGAGGCATATAACTATATGTGTTACTTCTTTAAAGGACTAGAGTACTATTGGAGAAACCTTACTAAATAGAATGCTACTGACTTCCAAGGAATTATTAATAAGAACCCTAATAAGCAAATCTATTAGAGTTTCCAACTACTTCTTAATAAGCTCTTAAAACATTGCTATGGATTACACTTAGAATTTCGTACAGACCTCTTCCTTATAAATAAGCTAGTTACCGCTTGCTAAGGAGTACTAGTATGCCGTATTACCATTTCTAACCCTTCTGAAGACCTCTCCTAGTTGATTAGTAAGCTGCAATCTTTTATAGTTATATAGGAGAAGGAACACCCTTTCTAGGCCTTAATAAGACCGTCTTAAGGAGCCTACTTTATGGATTGTACATACCGCCGTAATATCTGTAATAACCGTAACCGAACCCGCTTCTATAGATAAAACACCGTTAGGTCCCTAAAGACCAAGTGCTATATTTGCCAAAAGGAGAGCTGCCGCTTATGGAAATATATAGAGGAGAAGCGGAACCGTTCTAGAAATAAGTATAAAAGACATTTTAACAATAGCAAGGGCCGTAACGGTAACTTTAAAGAACGCTTTAGACAATACACTATCTACTATAAAGGAGACGACGACAATAAGTGTAATAAGACTTTTAAAGCTCTTATGCTAGATATAGACGCTGACAAAAATACTAATAATAATAACAGTAAGGAAGAACTAGAAGACCCTAACAGCTACTACCTTATATTATTTAGGACTCTTACTATAGACAAAGCAACCTTTATAAGTATAGAACTAGCTAATAAGGCTTGTACTTACTTACTTACTATAACCTCTACAGAACCTACTATGGAAACTGACCCATTTAACTATAATATAACAACCGCCGTTTCACGCTATACTTCTACGGTATTTATAGGAATTATAATTAATACTAGTGCGTTAAAGAAGTCTATAGCCAGTTACGGACAATTCTAGGCACTATAGAACACGGACTAATCTGTAAGACTTAATACCTTAACCAAAGGACAAGTTAACGTGCAGTTTAGCATTAGAATTGCTACCTCTATTAAAACTACGGATGTTGTTACCCCTATAGGCAAAATACAGTTTTATATTGTCTATATAGATACCCCCTTCTTGCTCTATTTAGCGGATATAGACAGACTCTAAATCTACTATAACAACCTTAGAAACGTTGTTATCACTTATACTAAAAAAGTGCTAGTAGTGCGACGGTTTGGCTACCCATTTCTCCTATAGAGCTTATTACTACAGTTATATTTATCTAAATCCTTTAACGCGAACCCCTGTTACTTAATAGATATAGAGCTATAGCGCCTATATCGCCGATTTGGACATCCCTTAGTTAAGAAATTGTAAAAGCTACTCTACTATACTAGCTATAAAACTAATAGAATGGCTATTAAGCAACTAACCAAGTTCTACCACTACTATTAGAAGTTTAGTAAATTACTAGGCAGATTCCGCTTTACCCTATAAGACGACATTAATTTTAACTATAATATTATTATTGATATTATGTATATTAGCGGATCACCCCTCCTATATATTGTTAATAAAGGAACGCGATTCCAAGCCGGTAGATAGCTATAAGACATTAGCGCTAAATATATATAGGACGTTCTATGGATGTGCTAGATTAATATCTACCTAGGGCTACCAGACCTAATTACCCACGACGCTAGAAAGAACTTTGTTAGTAAGAAATTTAAGCAATATGCCACCATTATAGGAATTAGTATAAAGGGAGTACTAGTCAAAGCACATAACTCTATTAGAATAGTAGAGCGCTACTATAGTCTATTACGGCAAGCCTACCAGATTATTATAACTGAAATCCCTAATATTAATAAGGAGATGGGACTCTAAATAGCGTTTAAAGCAATTAACGATTTAGCTGGCCCTAAAGGACTAGTTTCTATACTTCTAGTCTTTAGAGCCTACCTCCAAATGGTTAAATCCAATGCACCATCCCCCACTATTATATAACGCGCTACCGCAATTAAAAAGGCTATAGCAGAGATATAAAGCTATAAGCTAAATAATAGATTGCTAATGCGCTAAATATGCGAAACGGACCCAATGCTAATATAATTTATAATCTCCTACTAAACTCGCCCGTTTTGGTCTGGAGAGAAGGAAATACTAGCTAAAGCGGCTATTAGGATAGGCCATTTACCTTACTTACTATTAAGGGTGAAATATGTACTATTAAGCTGTCTAGCGGACCTACAGCCTTTTAATCTATGGTTGTAAAACCCTACCTTTAAGCAACTAAATTGCAGGAGTAAATTATTAGACTAAAATTACCACCTAAACCTCTACTTAAGTTAGCCCTTTCTAAGACTGTCTTAGAGAGACCTATTAAAGCTTAGCAATAACCCCTAAAATAAGACAGAGGACGCCCTCGCAAATACCCTCTACTTACGGCCATAACTAATATCACCATCTACCTATAGGATGATAGTTAATTTAGTACCTAATTTAGCGCCTTCTAATAGAAGGAGCTTACTAGTCTACTTAAGAAGGGAGTTTTTAAGATTGTAAGACTTATAGATATACCATAAGGCGTATAACTCTTTAACTCGCGATTTATTGACAAGATTAAGAATAAGGGAACTAATAAAGCCTTTAAGAAATCCTAACTAGTTATATAAGCTTATAACAACTTAGAAAAGGAACTGGTTCTTACCTAATTACTAACTATTTAACAAGTTAGCCAATAACTAATTCTCTATATTGCCGCTATAAAGCTTTTATAGGCACGACTTTACCTCTAAGATATTTTATAGGCCTATATACAATTAACCACCACACTAAATTAAAAGTTCTATATACAACCTCCATATAAGCTAATTAAGCAACTTGGGATTAATAAGGCCTCTATTCTAAAGGTTATAAAACCACTCTACGGAGTACTAGAAGCTAGTAACCACTGGTTTAAGATATATTACTTATATTACATCTAATAGTTGCATATGGACTAGTCTATATATGACCCCTACCTCCTATAGAGTAATAAACCCTTTAGTATTATAGGCCTATAAACCAACAATACTCTATTCCTAGTAGATAAGACCTTTATAAACGCAGAGCAATATAAGCTATATAAGGCCAAGTTTATGGCTAAGGAACGGGAATAACTTACCATTAATACACCTATTAAGTTTAATGGTGGAGTCATTCAGCTACTAACTAACGGGAGTATTACGCTTACTTAGAAACGACAATATATAAACCTTAGTACAATTAGCACTAAGCTTGCCATAAGTATAGGATTAAGAGGAGCTATAAGAACCTTAACTCTAAAGAACCAGTATATCGCTTAACGTACTAGAGGTGTATATATCGCTTTAGTGTGCCAGCTAGAAGCCTTATTTAATTTATCCTTTGCCGCCTAGGTAATTAACCCTAATAATAAAGACGCAAAACAGTTAAATAAGCGTCTAAACTGGCAAATTAAGAACGCTAATAGAGGTCTTAAGTTTGTTAAGTTAGATATTAAAACCCTATAGCTACTGGTATTTACGGACGCGTTATTTACTAATAATAAGGACCTCTTTTTACAGATTGGCTACGTCCTTGTACTAGCTAATGCTATAAAGAAGGCTAATATTGTCTATTAGAGCTTAGTTAAGTGCAAAAGAGTTACTTAGAGCGTACTAGCTTTTAAACTCTACGGCATAGCCCATAGCTTTAATATTAGCGTTATAATTAAGTCTATAGTAGATAAAATCCTACAAATTAACCTTTTACTTGTGCTTTATACTAACTCTAAGTCCTTATATAACTGTTTAGTACGACTTGGAACTACCTAAGAAAAACGCCTAATAATTAACGTAATGTGCCTCCAGTAAGCCTACAAACGGAGATAGATTACGGAGGTGAAATAGATTAATAGAGAGGCTAACCCTGCTAACGCTATAACAAAGGGAAAACCCTGCGCGGCTCTTTAATGGCTTATTAATACAAACCGAATTAACCCACAAGTTATAGGATAGGTTAAATAAACAAACTTAGATTTAGCTTAGCGTTAGGTAACTAATTATAATAATATAGACCCTGAATTTAACTAACTAATTAGGATTTTCCATACCTGGTATGGAAAATTGCTATTAGCTTGCTTACCACTAGCGCCTTGGCGGCCCTTGCGATATATTAACCTACTACCCCTAATAACTCTTCTTCTTCTTCTCTTTCTTAGCGTAGTATCTCCGTAATACAGTATTTTACAGGCTTTGGTTTAGAGACATTTATACAAGCCATAATACGGGTTATATAATTACGGACCTGTAAAAGGAGCGTGGAAGCTATTGCGTATACGCTACAAATAGTCTAGAAGTAAACTTGACTTTAGAGTATAGATTAGCCTTCTTTTTAGAGTTGCTCTAGTGTCGGAATATTAGTTATGTGACGTGGTCACGAGACTATAAAGCGAGGCTAGCTAACCTAACCTTGGAGCAACCCCTTACTTCTAGACAACAATTAACTACCAACTTTAACACCGCATACGTACCACTATAAGTGATATTCGTGCACGTTGATAAAGCGAGTATACCGACAGACAATTATTATTTGCTTTTAACTTAATTACCTTAATCCATTCGTCCTAATTATTTGGGCTTGCAAGGATTACAGATAATATAATAACGGGTTTGGTTTCTTATTAAGAATTTATTGTCGTGGTTGTCTATAATTAAGATAATAATTAATTGGAATAAAGGCTTTGGAATTAAAGATAATTTAGTAGATGGACCGGGCTTATAACTGTTAAACGGACAACTAGGTATAAGAACTCTGTCTATTAAAGAGGGCTTCTAGAGCCTCTATATATACACCAGATAGGTGACAAATAGGTTGCAAATAGAATGACGACTACGTCGTCATTTGGTAATGGAAACAAGTATTTAGACATTTAATGAGACATTCGATGAGACATACGAGGCAAGGAGCGGGGTATTGAGACATAGGGTTCTAGACTTGAAGCCAGTATTAAGATGGTAGTAAGGAAATACGATCCAGTTCGACAACTCCTATATATACTTACCGTCAGCTCTATATTTAATAACTCCAATCTATTAGTCCCAATCGTTCGGGCCTGCAAGGATTACAGTATAGGTGGTAATAAGCTTTTCAGGTTATTAAGAGGATATATTTAAGGCCTCTACTATACGCGTTAACAATAAGGTAATTAAGACTTCAAATTAAAGAGAATATAGTAGACGGCCCAGGCTTATAACTGTTAAACGGAGCAGTCAAGAAGGAGAACTCTATTGAATTAATGTAGGCTGTTGAGCCTCAATATATACAGTCAGGTCAAATGGCCAAGACACCCCTAATCTATACTCACATAGGAAACAGGACGACGATCGCAATTAGCGCGTCGTTCGACAGTATGGTATAATGGGTATACCAAAATGAATACATGCAATCTAGACCCAATTAGTGTTAGATGTATCCTCATAGAGGAGCTAGAAAGTTGGAAAGATGGAGATATGGGTGGTAATTTCTACCTAGACATTAGACCGATACTGCATTCCTATTCTTTCTCACAGGCGACAGAAACCGCTCATTCTCAAATTAAGAGGGAAGGTGTACAGAACTTGGCACAATGTTCCATCCTCGACTGCCATGTCATTTTCCCTCGCTACGCTCTTCCTATCGACAAATCTCAGCCGCGTTTACCGCAAGAACTGACGATCACCACGGCCCAGATTCAAGAGTCTGACACCGCCCATCTCACGGCGGAACCTGCAATTTCTTAGTCACGCAAATTAGTTTGGCATCCTCGGCAAAAATTGTCCTCAGTAATCGGTATTCGGCTTGGCCACCTCGGTATGTGTACGACTTTTATTCCACATATCTAGGAGGGTCTAGAAGAGGTCTTTTCTAGACTGCTCGTGCTTCTTATAGACGTATCACATCCACCACTATGTGCCTCCAGCGAGATGGCCATGGGCTCTAAAATAATGCTGCCTCTTTTTCATTCAGACACTGAGCAAGCGTTTTGCCGTGTCAGGCCGTCCCTGCAGTTGAGGACGCTGACGTGCTTAATTCTGATATCAACTTCGGAGACGTCTTGCATATGCACTAGTAGGTGAGGGAAATAAAACCTGAACAGGATTGTGGCTTAGCAAAGGCTCTCTCTTGCGATCACAATATCCATGAGGATTCCAATCAAAGCAGGGCTCATACTTATCCCATAAACCCAGTGGTTGCCTGATAGTGAGCTCTCCAATATAATGTAGTGGAATAACGAGTTGATTCGTCTCTTGAGTCAGATGATCGAAGCTGTAATAAGCATACTAGAAACCATGAGCCTTACGAAACTGAGGGTTGTGAAGCCGAGCACGAGGACGGCTGATCGGTGAAGTGTTATAGAAAGGCCCTCTTGAAAAAAGAAACTCCAAGGTTCGGGCGTTGTGAATCAACCGATTGCGTAAGAAGTCGCGTGCTCATAGCTTGAGAACACCCCCACTCCCACCTCGGATGTTAGAGAGCACGGAGCAGTTGCTGTTAAGAGAAGATGCCTGCAGGACGGGATTCGATAGTTGATGGAGAGAGACTCAAAGCCTCAGTTGCTATAACGAATTAGTCCATACTCAGCCAGGGTTCAATTAGTGGCGTGCAGCAGTCTGGCCTTGAGGTCATCCCGCAGGCCGAGCACAGCGCCGAACGGCAGACATCTGAGAAAGTAGTTATCTGGCAGCCATGCACCTTTGTGCTTTTGGGGATCGATGGTACATTATCTCTTGCCAATAAGTACAGTGATATGGCGTGTAGAGAGGCACGGAGGGGGGTTTACAGTAAGTGGCGGTCTAGATCAAGCAACGCCCTGAAGCCAGGCACCAAAGCCGCAGAGTGGTGGGGGCGTTTCGCTTCGGACGGGCAGGGACATGGGTTCATTAAGCTGAGACCAAGTTGTGGGAATTGCCCACGAGACCCCGTCACCCTACGTAAACCCTTTTCCCTCCACTTGTCTCTCCAAACTTCTTCCCTCCGACACGCCTATAATTGTCTTATACCCGCCGATACCCCGCTGAATTTTCTCCTCTCTCAATCCATAAACCCATTGATATGCCTGCTCCCTAAAACTCGCCTTTTGGAACGGGCCACTCTTCGCCGAAATTCAGGAGCACTGCATAATAATTTCACATGCTTCCGTACCATCTTCCCCTCTCTTATTATAGCCTGTCACACTCGCCCCATTTGATTATCGACAGCATAGCTAATTTTGACAACGTTGCAGGCACCGATACACTTGCGATCCACCAACATCCACCATGGATTCCTCTCCGCAGAAGTCCGAGAGTATAAGACACATTGCTCTAACCTACGCCCACACTGACTCGCAAAACTCCGCCTTACAACTCATATTTGACCTGAAGCCTGAATGGAGGGAGTCACAGGAAACGATAGAATTTGTGCGATTTACCGACGGTATCACCAATACTGTACGTTAAGGGCAAACATCCTTCCGGGATAGTGTCAGGCAAAGGCACCCCTACATCTGTGGAGATTTATGGCTAATTTGGTACATCCCAGCTTCTCAAAGCTATTAATAAATTACCGGGACTCTCAGAACGGCAGGTAGATAGAGAGGCCGTTCTGCTGCGAGCGTATGGGAAGGGCACAGATGTGCTCATTGATAGAGAGAGTACGTCGACAATCCCCCACCATTCTAGAACAACAAATTGGCTAACGGCAAACTGCACAGGAGAAACCCTCTCCCACTCGCTATTAGCCCGCTACGGCCTCGCACCACCTCTCCTCGCCCGCTTCGACAACGGGTTGCTCTATAAGTTTATTGAAGGAAGTGTATGTTCGCCAGCAGACCTCCGTCGGCCTGAGATTTGGCGTGGTGTGGCAAGGAGGCTCGGAGAATGGCATGCAACACTACCTATTTCAAGTATTAGTTCAGAGTCGCCTACCAATGGTAGTCTTGCAAATGCGGCCGGACATGCTGCTGGACACTCACCAACCAAATCACGCAGCAAGCGCACTGCATCAATTGAAGCGATAGAGAGGCTCACTCCTGGCAAGCCCATGCCAAACATATGGACTGTGATGCAGAAGTGGATTCTCGCACTCCCTATATCCACGCCAGGCGAGAAGGCCCGCAGAGACCAGCTCCAAAAAGAGCTTGAATGGCTTGTGAAGCAATTCGGCAACACTCCAGGCGTCAGCTCTAAACCCTTCGTCTTTGCCCATTGCGACTTGCTCAGCGGAAATGTCATCATCGAACCCCCATCTTCAGCCTCCTCCAGCCTCTCCAGCAATTCGTGCGACTCTGAAGAGACGGAAACACCAATCAACGTCTCTTTCATCGACTATGAATACGCAACCGCCGCGCCGGCTGCCTTCGACATTGCAAACCATTTCGCAGAATGGGGAGGCTTCGACTGCGACTTCAGCGTGCTGCCAACCCGCTCCCAGCGGCGCGACTTTCTCAAAGAATACCTGCTGAGCTATAACTCGCGTCTCGAGCGCAGCTTCAAAGACGCCGAATGCACCGCGCTGTTCGACGAAGTGGACCACTTCCGCGGCGTGCCGGGCTTTTACTGGGGCATCTGGGCGCTCATTCAGGCGCAGATCTCGCAAATCGAGTTCGACTACGCTAGCTATGCTGAGGTGCGGCTCGGCGAGTTCTGGGCCTGGAAGGCGGAGGTCGACGGTTCGAGGGAGAAGCTGGGCGCGGACGAAAAGCCGCTGAGGGAGCGACGGTGGGCGCAGGAGGAGTGAGCGCGAGGACCGGATATTGGGGTCGTTTCCCCTCTAATGAAAACACATTTTCTATGTCAAAAGAGCCACAGCAACTTCCTGTCAGTGCTTACCCTCTGTACCCCCCTTCATATTACGAAGGGAACCGCCTTATTCCGCTTCTCATCATCCGTATAGTCACGTTTTTCTAACTCGCTCTAAAAAGTCGCAGCCCACCGGCCTCCTCACCATCGACACAACTCAATCGCGGATTTCAACAACCGCACGATTTTCCTGCTCTTGGCGCTTTTTCCTCTTTCGTTTCGGAAATACATTTATGCTTTTCCTTCAGCCGCACACCACACAACCACCCCTCATCTCCTATGGGTTTGGAGCGAAATAGAAAAGAAAATATTGATAGCGTGAGTTTGTGGCAGCCTTTTTTTTTAATGGTGTTATTCAGACTTTATGGAGGTCCTCAACGACGATACCCAGGTTAGGTTAAGTAGCGGAGCCGACGTTGATGTTTACCTTCCGCTTTTTTTATTATTACTTTATTCTGGCATCTTTTTTGGGGATGATTAAAAACATGGCGGAGTCGAGCTTTCCCTCCCCCCGGGTGTAAGATGGGACCGTGGTTTATGACGATGGAAACTTTTATTTCGGAATCACCCAGTCAGCCTGGGTTTGTGACATCTAGATGCGGAGGAAATGAGGTTGAGAAAATAATATATTATAGCATTCCAAGCGCCGTCCCATGCTCTGAAGATACTTCACCTTCGCCCCATAAAGACTCGTTTTTTTGATGCAAAGGTCGTCCACATTTCATGGAAGTGCCTTAACCGGAAGGCGATGCTTGTGCTTGCCAGATTCCGTCACTTGCACTTTCGTGAGATAGGTAGAGTGGTCGAGGCATTCACCCCTATATTCTGCACAATACCGCATTCTATGTACCTCCTGCCCCTCGATCCCCTGAACCTCATAAAAGAAAACAATCCCCATCTCTATAAACGTGCGCCGGGCCAGCCCAAGGATATCGTTGCAGTAGACGGGATTCCGTGATGAAAAAAAGGCGCATGCGAGGAAATACGGAATAGTGAGACAAACAGCAGGAAAGGTTAACGAAAAGCCTCGGAAAAAGAAACAGGACGAAAATGAAGAGAGAAAAAAAACCCCCAAGTCTAGCTTTAGACCTATGCAACGCCGTAGAGAACGAGATGTTGATATCCGCAAACAGGAGACGCGTTACCCAGACCACTCCTCGCATAACGAGATAAGAAAGCCACCGCATCATTCGGGCCCCCTCCTTCTCGCCCTCCCAAACAGAAAAACTACCGGAAATGCATAAGCCGTCGGCATCACCTTCCCCCTCCCGCCCCCCTCTCCCTCATGCACCTAAATCGCCATCTCGGCCGTCAACGGCGCCATATTCTGCATCCAGTCGACATCGATCGCAAACCCGGAGCTCTCCCCTTGCAAGCTCCCGATGCTAGCCCCACCCCGCTCGTCGAACGCAAACGCCTCGCCCACAACATCCAGATTCAGCAAGTCGTCGAAGTCGCCATCGTCGAAGTCCGAGTTGAGCGGCAGGCTCGAGAACAGCATCTCGTCGCCGTGGTGATTGAACGGCGTGACATCGAGGCGCTGCGAATGGGGGTGGAAGTGCACGTGGTGGCCGCCCTGGTAGTGCTGGTGATGCTGGTGGCTGTGGCCGTGGTGGCCGTGGAAGGCGTGGGCGATGTTGCCGCCGCCGCCGCCGAGCAGGTGGTACGTTGTGGACACGGACATAGCGTCGGCGTGGTCGTCGCAGTGGTGCTCGCTGTCCGGCGGTGTCGAGGCTAGGAACGTCTCGAGCCGCCGCGCGACCTCCTCGTCCGCGACGTGCGCGCTGTTCTTCTCCAGCGACGGCATGTTGGTGGTCCCCGCGTCTGGCGGCGGCGTCAGCGTCGTGCGCGCCCGGTGCCGCTGCTGCGGGCTTAGCTGCGCGAGGTCGAGTCGGCGGCCGGCGTCGACGAGGTCTTCAACGGTCATAATGAGAGAGGGCTTAGCGAGCGGGTTCGCCATCTCTGGCAGCGGCGCGATTTGGATCCCCGCTTTGCGGATGGCAGCTTCGAGGAAGGCGGTCGAGTAGTCGGCTGCGGCGTAGAGGTCGCGCAGTTTGCCCATCACTTGCATGCATTGGCAGAAGCCGCGGAGGCTGGCGCGGCGCGTTTCTTCCTCCGGCGCTTTGATGTCGAGGAGGTGGATGATGATGGCTGGGAGCAGGACTGTCACGCCGGTAGTCGGGAGGTATCGTACCAAATCTAGCGAGTCGAGACGCTGGGCAATGGAAGTGATGGCGGACGCAGCGCGGCGGACGTTGCGGCGGGACACGTCGAGAATTTCGACGCCGTTTGGGGACTTTGGAGTCGCTGGGTTGTCGCCGTGATATGAGGGCAATACCTGCGGCCGGTGCAGGGCTGAGAGAGTGGTAAAGAATACCATGTGGAGCAGTGCGCGATGAAGATCGATGCAGTCGTCGCCGGATGAAGTGTCACTATATTTGGCATCCTCCGGCAGCTCATCGACCCATTTCTGCAGCTCTTCATCACACGCTTTAACCTCGCACTTCTCTGGATCCAATTTCTTCGGCAGCAGCATCATCGTTGTCCGGTCGTTAAGCGGTCCCTGATTGTTATTAAGCACGCAGTATTGCTTCGAAAGGACATGGCTAATGCAGAGACATAATTTCGCCTTTTCAATGCACATGATTGCCAGTTGCCGCTGCATATCGACATCTCTTGCAATTCGGCAGTCTAGAGGGATGCAAGTTACGGTGTTAGGAATTGGCGCGATGTCGAAATCATCCAGAGTAAGCATAGGCACATCGTAGTCCTGCGTCTTTATCCTCGTAGGCCTCCGCATTCCCAGCGCTATCAGACGATCCCGCATATAGGTTGACCACCAGATCCGTTTCCATAACCTCGTCCTCTTCAAATCCATATTCGAGTGGTCCGGGTTGCGATGGAGGCCAATGGTGTGTGCCACCGAGGTAGCCACGCCCATCCAATGCCACGTATCCTTCTGGTCATCTGGAGTTTCATAGTAGTAGGTTAGGAGAAGAAGAGCCTGCACTAATGATACACGGTCGGACTCATAATCAAAATCATACAGAAGCTACTTCGCATCAGCACAGTTCGTCTGAATTAGAGGCGTTGGTGACCGGAGTTTCCTCCTGCCTTTCCACAAATTACGTGGAGGTGGATATTTCGCTTACCCTCGTCTTTTGGAAGAAGTCCCTGCGCGCCTCTTTCCGCGTGACATATCCAGCAATGCTCAAATGGCGCATGTCGGCAAATGCCGAGCCAGCAAACATGACGGCTTGAAACAGGATTAAGCTGATCTTCCCGAGATTCCCGTCGGCGCGGTCCAGGATGGTAACGAACGCATGGAGATCCAGCAGGGGCATGTAAGGATGCACAAATTCGACATATGCGCGTAGCAATTCATTGCGCAGGGTCGGAGTAGGGATGGTGAGAGCACCTTTCTTTTCAAGATATGCAATCTCATCAGGGCCAATCCTTGCAGGGAGCGGTTTGATGAACAGTGGCAGATTCGCAACAGGTGCAGGTGCAGGTTTTGGGGTAAGGTGCGCGAAAAATGGTTGTCGAGAATCGGTGGACAAGGGACTGAATCCGAGCATAGGCGGCACAGCCGTTTGCGAATTAATTGAGAGCCTGCGGTTGAGCTCCGAGAAGCTGTAATTCAGTCGACTGCCGTGGCTTTGGTCTGCAATAGGGCTGGCTGTAAGCACATGCAAATGTAAACGACAGCGCTGATGACAGTGCTAATGACAGCCCATGATAAGCGCTCATGACATGCGTTAGGTCAAGTGTGTCAGGCGTGATGACAAAAATAAAATAAAACTCTCTACGCACAGATGGAATGAGGCACATGCTCCTCATGCCGCGGTTCAGGATCATGTGATCGTCGCGATGTAGTGGCGGCGGTGGGATTGGCATTCTGAATACTGTCAAGAGCTTCTCGTGACGCCAGCTTGCGGTTAGCATTGGACGATGCCGAGGCATTTGCTTCTGTCGAATGGTCGTCGTCCTTTGACCATTTCCTAGAATAACGTCAGCAAATTGCCACCGCCTTTCGTCCCCCTGCTCCGAACAGCCGCCATTGGCAGATAGCGATTAATTCATAGCCATTCGCCATCTAGACAGCGTCGAGGGGTCGTCGAATACTGACTTCTTTCGCCTACTCTCAGACACTATGCATTCCACCTCATCCAACCTGCAATTCGTACACGGCGCTCCGTGTTCGGTGACGTTGCATCTGACTTTCCTCGCTCGACAGCATTGGCATGCCTTCGAGGCCCTCCGCTTGACTGACCTCCCATTGCTGTGGCCGTCGATGCCAACTTGGGCGGCCTTTCGTTTGGACGGGTGCGTATCCTGCACATCCGAGAGGGAAGCAGAGCATTCAGACATGGCGACACACTTTTGGCGATTTCTTCCGGACGGCTGTGTGGGGGATTATGAGGTGAGGGGGACAGGCTGGTATGTGAAATGTGGCACGCGGGCCAGAATGGCTCAGCGTAGAGGGATGGTGAAGATTATGTACAGAGGGTCATGATTCGCCATGGTGGGTAACCGGAGCTTGGGATGCTTAGGGCCAGTCAGACGCCCGGAAAATTGGACGTCGTGGATTATCCCTCACACGTTCAGCTTCGCTGTGGGGTTAGTGCCGCGCTGGTTCAAACTGCCCCAAAGACCCCCCGGATCTTCGGGGCTTAGCAAGCAGCTTGAGGGGCACGCGCCAACACAGCCAACACGCTTGGGCAGGTGAAATTGCCCTTTGAACGCTAGCCTCGAAAGCCCTCGGGTCAAGGTCTCCGGACACAAGTTTTGCCCTCCGAAGCGGATGCTCCAGATACGTCAGCAGCCGCTCGTCCTGATGGGAATCTGCGCGTGCCCTGTGCCACCAGATAGACCCAGCTGAGCACCCGACGAGCAGGGCGCGCAGGCTGATCGTCATACAAGCTAAGAGCCACTTATCGCCTGTGCTTTTGGGTGCTTGCTAAGTGCGCAATTTGCGCCGTCATGGAAGCAAATGTGCTAGTGGGCGTGCCTGTGGAATCTTTGCGTGTGTACACCTATTCTCGCACAGCTGCCAGGGCCCGCAAGGCGCTGTGGGAGAAGGATCTTCCAGCCTCAGCCGTAGTGCTGTTGACAAGCGCTGTTGGCAGTAGTGCTGTTGGCAGTAATGTTGTTAGTCATGGGAGAAACACAAATGCCCGAGTCATACATATTTGACCACCGTTGTCGCAGAAATAAAGAGAGAGGGCCCCATCACTGGCCGCATCCTTTGCCAGATGTGTGGTGGCAACACGTCTTTCCCCAGCGCGGCACAAGGATACTGCTCGCAACCTGGCGGTCGTCCTTTTTGAGTCGAGCAAGGTCGATCCAAAGCCACAACGTGCGTCGGCGAAAGAGCCGAGCCCTAAGCCGGCACAAACAACGGCGCAAATTCCTAAATACAAAAATTGCGGCCTTTTTCCAACCGAGCGGTTATATTTCCGACCGCGACGCGCTCTAACGCGGTATTCTCCGTTGCGTCACAAAACCGCCTAGCACCCTAGGTAGGGTGCCTGATAGGAAATACCCAAGAAAGACCAGGAAATGCCCGAGAGATGCTGAGAGATGCTGAGAGATGCCTGAGAGATGCCTGAGAAATGCATGGCTAGGAAGTTCTAAAGCTTGAGCATTAGGAACTATGCGGGCCATCTTTGTGTTAATTGTGGCTCTTATTGCATTAATTCTGTCGATTGTCGCCGACACGGCCAACCAAACCCGGATTGCCTAGATTTTGCATGTGCCTACCAGTCAGAACGTCGCAACGAAGCGAGCGGGAACGTGTGGGGCTTGATGGCTGAACGTGGAAGGTGGGGCAACCTCTCCGGACCCCAGCGGTTTTTCCTGACTGTCCTGAGGGCTCGGATTTACTCCTTCTGGCAATCAGTCCGCGGCCAACAGCCCTCCAACCCCCTTAGGCGTCCAAGTAGACGAACCAATCAAAAGCTCTAGATCAAGAACATCAACTTCCTCGCGTCAAGTAGCAAATAGATAACTTTATCAACTAATTACCCCTCTGTAAAACGGGCTCCGTATTGGCAGGAACACGCAGACCAACTTAGGACCAAAGAGTAAAGCTCTATATATAATATATATACGAAATTTGGCATGTTCGCGGCCTTATCTACGAGATCTCAGTGATCTAGCAGAACGATTGACCGCCTGCGTATACAGCTTGCTGATTGGTGCGCACGGCGCACAGCTCTAAGGACGTTAATATCAATGCAAGGGATATATTTGATTAATCACAAATCCTCGTAGTACAGCTCAAATTTGCTATATTATGATCTCTATCGTAATTAGACCAAGCTGAGGCGTTATTCATATCGACCCCGCAGTCTGCTTGTTAATCAACCCTGCAATCCAGCCCTGGAAGGCTCTTTTGCATATAATGGGATTGGTCTTCCACATTAGACACGGTACGAATACTAACTACTTTTCACGATGCAAGCGCGACTAGGGATCCTAGAACCTCGAAATTCAGACAACGAGCCACCACCCCTTTAATTACTATTATGACTTTTGAGGGTATGTAGCTTTTCGCATCGATGATCCCCTCTGACTGGATGAAATAAACAAGATACTTTCATGTCCTTGCCATCATATTGCCCCATACCAGACGACCTCACATATAGGTGTACTCCGCCTCCACACCGGGACAAGGCGCGATTGGTAGCGTCGCGTCAAGAGTGTGGCCTGTCGCGTCAACGGTCTGGCCTTTCATCTTAAACAAATGCTGTCGGATCTTGGAGATCTGTTCAGTAACGTTTGTTGGATTGGCTGGATTGCCATATTGCAGGGTGAATCCATCCTGTCCGGGCGGGTGTTCTGCGTCAGCGAAACACGGCATCACCGAATTCCGAATTGCGGATTCCGACCAAACATTCAGTTAAAAAAGAGTAAGCCATGCTTTAGTCACTTACATTATGATTAACATAAGTCGAGCAGTCGGGGACATTGTGTAAGAAGAGACTCCAGAATTGGTCTATCGCAAAATGTCAGCCACCCGCGTCTGAAAAGGGTACCCTGCAAAAAGCTTCTCGACAGGACGCCTGCGGACCGTATTACGGATGGCGTGCAGCCGCGACGCCTGAAAAGATGAGATCGTCGTGCTTACCTCCCGCAACTACCGGCTCGCTCTTCGCCTGCTGGCTTTCAATAATTCCAAAGAAATCCTCCAGCGGGGCAGCATCGGGATTCAGAGTCCAGCCGTACTCCGCTGCGAGATAGACCTTGTTCACCGATCCAACCAATGCGATATCATCCGTCAGCTTCGTGTTGTTCGGCGGGTAGAAGTGATCTGAGAAGATGTCGATTGATGGAATGCTCAGATGCGTCTTGTTGACACCGTATGTCCCGTCGATAACCAGTTTGGTTGGTGCAAGCTTCTTGATGTAAGCTGATATCTCACTGGTCCAAGAGACCGGTACGTCCATGTCTCCAAAAGTTGGGCCCCCGAGCTCATTTCCAGTCTCATAAGCGAAGATGGTGGGATCTTCGGCGTACGTGAGACCAGTCCATGGGTTTGTGTGTGTTAAGAGAACTTTGATGTAGTATTTGAAATCGCTGATGACTTCGGGGTTGGTGTAGAACTCCTGCACTTTAGGATCGCTAACAACAGTCAGCTGTTCTTATTCCTAACTTATTTTTTCAACCTCATCGCTTTCAATTACCACGCCGTTCTTAATTTAACTTTCTCTTTCTAATCGCGATCACGTCCTTACTAGACTAAACTCGTTCTAAAGGTACTTACATGGTTCCGGTACTCGTAATGTTTATCCCTCTCCACCGCAGAAATACAAATTTGCCGCCGTGATAGTAGTCATAATTATCCGTCTGTCAAATTCAGTATTCCATCCAATTCTTTTATTCAACATTACTCCACTCACCAAAGGCGCAAAAAGCCGAATCCCATGCTGCCTTGCCTGATAAACCGCCCAGTCAATACTGTCAAACGCCTGTTCATTGACCTTCCCAAGCTCCGGCATCACACTCAGCGGATTCCCCACACTAACTCCCAGCGTCTGGCTTCTGATCGTACGACCACCGAGCACCTGCAGTGTATTCATGACCTCCGTGGTACGGCCTTTAGTCGGATAGCTGGCATTGTACGGCGCGTAGAACGGCTGCCCCGCTGCCGGCTGCACGTTCTCGTCCAGGCCCAGCCAGTACACGTTCGCGCCGGACGCCGTGTAGCGCTTGCCGGCGAGTAGCAGCTCGGAACCGTTGCGGGTGATGTAGGCGTTGCGCTCGAGCGCGGCTTGAATCGGCTCTCTGTAGGAATAGGTGAGCTGGAACGGGAAGGGATTGAGGGGACCTTTGAGGACATCGGAAGAAGCAAAATAAGAGACGAGCGAGTCGATGAGGGAGGAGGCAGAGCCATTGACGGCAGCTGCTGCCACGGTGGGCGCGAAGAGAGCTAGGTGGAGCTTCATGGCGTGTAATTGACAGGTTCAGAAAACAGAAGGATAGGAGAGGGAAAGGTGAAGCTGTAATTGGTGACGGCCTTGACGAGTGAAATAAGGCAGGCACGCTATAGCTAAGAGCATCCCAAGGCTACTAGACATGGCTTCGGTCGTTAATATATAAACGGCTAAATTACTCATTCACTCATGGTGAGATGGCGAAGGGAAAAATCTCCACCCGTGGCCTTAGCAATAGCCCAAGCTTCCCCCCAAATAAACTGCCGTTGTGACAGCTGGACGAGTCGTAAAGACGATTTTCATGCCGCTCAGCCTAAATACATAGCAAGATCTCCAGTTTCCACGCGCAATGCAAGCGGTTCCCGGGGTTGTGGAAGCTTGATTGAAGCCGCTTCGCCGTTTTCAATGCGGACGCGGGAGAGCCGTTTAATAGTTTTAGATTACATGGATCTCGCAAATTTCCTTACACTAATTGGTTGGAGCTAATTTAGGAGGCTTGCAGGGAGTTCAAATACGGCTTAGAGGATGCTAATTTGGGCGAGAGGCTCTGCAAGAGCCATGCTTAGCTTCCTGCACGAGCTGGCGCCGAGCCTTATGTCTTTTGAGGTTAAAATCGTATAATAAGCCTATCTTACGTCGAGCTTCTTGTGGTAACAAAACGACGATCGTGACGTCGTGAGGAATATGAGGGCAGTAAGAAGGAGCCGCCAGGACGTCAAGTCTCTACAATGGCTCGATCAATCGCGACGATCACTAAGTAACTTTACCTGATATACAATAGGTGTGTTAGTGAGGTAACGCAGGTGCCTTAATTTACAAAGTATTTTCAGCCTGCGTTATGCTCGTGTAGGGGTTCCCTGTAGAGAGGCTTTTTATGAACGATTTTATGCGGATCTACAAGCCAGGGTATACACCACCCTGGCGCATCTGGTTGAAAGCGCGTGTTGATCACGCCATACGGAGGTCGTTAACAAAAGTTCTTGCACCCTCCCAATTAGGAAAGCAATTTACTAACTCTCCTAGTATATTAATAAAATTTTATTTTTATATTTTTATATAAAATTTTACAAGCTTTATATGAATTCTAAATTAAAATTATTACATAATTAACAGTATTAAAGTAGTTATTATAACTTAAAATTTATTAAAATTTATTAGTGCTATAATTTACGCAGCTGGTATCACGGTTTACGTAGCAGTGCTAAAATTTACGCACTTGTAGCGGGGTCGTGTCTAAATTTACGTAGGGTAGGCTGATAGCTGCGCACCCGTGATTTCGCGTGCGCAGCCGCATACTTTCCTAATTAGGAAGGTGCAAGAACTTTGTTAACGACCTCCATAAACCCCGCCGTTTGATCACCAAGATCAACACGTGCTACAGGATGCGCCAGGGTGGTGTATGTGACGGCGTCAAGCCACTTGGTGTTGATCAAGGCTCAATCGACGGTTTCAGCTTCGAGGTTGAGCGACTTTATGAGGTTCACAAGGATTGCTTTGCCTTGGCGCATCACGGACCGCTGCCCCTGCTACTACCACGTGGAGGAATCCAGGAAACACCCTTAATTGTGCGAGGGGGTCGGCATCATTTTTAGGAAGGATTTTTTCTGTGCTTCATGGAAAATTCGACGTGGTATTTTCATTCTGCTAGTTTATCCATCTACAAAGCATACGCTAGAGCGCAATGTCTTGACCCAGAAATTTATCTCCCCCCGGCATTTGATAGCCCCTGAGCGTTTCCTCCTCCAAGCCTTACGGGGCCGCGGTATGATATGCGGGAATTTGCTCATAAGCTACAAGAACACGACCAATGCTATTAGCCCTCCTTTTACGCCACCGCAATTAAAACGCGACTATAGCTTCGACGAGCCCTTCGGTGTCTCTATAGCCTTTGTCTTTGCCCTGAAATTTTTGACTAGTTGCCGCACGGCGAGATCGAGCATGACATCTTCAGAGCCTCCCGGTATCCTCATGCCAGGAACCTCGCGGTATATCCCTAAGTTATAATGTCAGCCACTCGGCTCGCTTCCGCAAGAGATTTCAACGAAACTTACGTTCAGCTAGCTCGCCTTGGCCGGACTTCGTATACCCGTTCCCACCAAATAGTAGCACCGCGCAGCGCGCACACTCATCCAGCACAATGCCTGCCTGCGCCTTAGCCAGCGCCGTCAGTCCGCCCAGCTCCAAATCTGCAGTAGTCTTCGGCAGTTTCGTCATCTGGTACACGAACTGCTCCACCCAAGCCCACTGGCTTTCCAGCATCGCTCCGCACTTCGCAAGGCGGTGCCGCACGACGGGCTGCTCAATCAGCGCTTTCCCAAACGCCTCGCGCTTGAGCACATACTCCATCGCCGCAGCCAGCGCAACGCGAGACTGGCGCGTCGCGCCAATCGCGATGGCCAGCCGCTCGTGGTTGAAGTTAGTCATGACATACTTCATGCCCATACCCTCCTCGCCGATCAGATTCTCAACGGGGACCTTGACATCATCGAGCCCAATGAACGTCGTACCGGCCGAGGCCTGGCCGCCGACCTTGAGCCGCCGCATGCTGACACCTGGGTAGCCCTTCAGCGGCACCACGAGCATCGAGAGGCCGGTGGGGCCCGGCCCGCCCGTGCGCACCGCCATGGACGAGTACTCGGCCCAGATGCCGTTGGTGATCCACTTCTTGGTGCCGTTGACGATGTAGTGTTTGCCGTCGGGTGTCTTGACAGCGGTGGTGGCAATGTTGGCGACGTCACTGCCGGCGCCGGGCTCGGTGATGGCGATACAGGTGCGCTTCTTGCCCGTCAGCAGCTCGGGCAGGAACCGCTCTTGCAGTTGTCTGTTGCCGAATTTGAGGATCGGTGGTACGCCGAAGGATATGCCGGTCGTGAGGGAGCTTGAGGGGCCTGCTAGGCCAGACCGTGCCATCTGTGTTTTCCTGGACAAACGCCCTGCATGCTTTTTGCCATTTGATATGCGTTTCCTTGTAGTATGGCGAAGGCAGCCCTGCGAGGTACGGTGGTTCCGAGAAGGGGATGATAGCTTTGGACATCTCCCGACCAGCTTCAAGACCCGAAAATGGATTAAATTAGCACTAGAATAAGGGATATAAATGTATACTCGAGCACCAAGATAGAAACTGAGCACTGAGACAAAACTGCGTAGCTACATCAAGTAGCAAGCACAGTAAGATAAATATATCAGCTCCGAACGAATCGAGGTGGAGGGGCGACAAAATCCGGGGCAAAGTTTACCAGCGTCGCCCTCGCTCTCGCTCCATCGTCACCCCGACTCCATGTGAGCCGAGGCATGGCGGGCCAACCACAAGCGCGAGCTTCGCAGCTGTGGGATACATAAACACCTCATCTCCCATCGACTGACAACCACGGCTTCATATGGTGCCTGCTGCCAAAAACCTCGGGTACGCTGTGAGCCCCCTTATTCAACGTTCGACCTTTGTCGACAGGTCTGCTTCGGTTGACGGGCTTCCGAGACAGTGCTGCATAAGTTATCCATACCTCTTCATGATATCTATAGACCCGCCTTCTGTCGAATTTTTTGCTCCCCATGAGCAATGGATCTGTGTCACCCTTAAAATCTCTATACCGACGCAAACCGCTTCCTTGATGATGGCATTCATGCTTCGGAATGTTGAGTCGACTGCTCCGAGTAAGTGCCAAGCGCAACGATGACGGGCCGGAAGCGAGAGTGCTGTAATTCTGGATTTTATCGGGTTAATGGTATCGTATGAGAAAATCTTTCGTATAGTCACTTCAAAATCAATATAGAAAGAGAAGGAGTCTGGAAAGTGATCTATAGTTTCGGTATTTGTCAGCATAAATGGTTACTATATAGAAAGCTTTGAAGTTGTAGATATTAGTAATTAGCGTAGGCTACTTTTCTAGGAAAAACTAATGGCAAGTATGGAGTTTCATCACTTTATTCGGAGCTTATCCAAAGCACATAAGAGAAAAATCGGGGGAGGCTGAAGGTTGTGCGGCTGGCAGCCGTGCGAGGCTGAAACCACGAACTTCTGCTCTCTGACCCCCACTGGAATCACCCTTGAGCGAAGACTGTAGGTGTTCTCCACCCAATGCATTCCACTTGTTCAACATGCGGTCGATATCGCCCTACTTTCACCAACATATAATCTCTAACGCTGAAATGACATAAACGCATACGCTTCTCATCGCCCGCACAATGCCCCCAGCGTTTGGATTCAGTGTTGGGGATTTTATAGCTACTATTGGTCAGTATCCACATTTCTTTGTGTTGTTTGAGCCTGGCCCTCTCCTGTGGTATTTAATTCCAACTCGTGGTTGCAGAGCTGTGTACGAAAGTTGCCAAGGCTTTGAAAGATACCGGTGGAGCGTCCTCCGAGTACCAGAGCGTTATCATCGAGCTCCACGGCCTCCAGAACGTCCTGGCACGTCTTGCAGCCCTCGAACCCACCGAAAGCAATCTCAGCCATGTCAACGCAATTCGTGGAATGGCGCTGGCTTGCCGGCTTCCTCTAGCTGACTTCTTCTCGAAGCTGGAGAAGTACGAGGCTGCCATGGGGCCGTTAGCGACCAGTTATACACTGCGTGGCGCAGGAAAGAAAATACAGTGGGCTGTCTTTATAGCAGATGAAGTCAGGAAAATTAGGGCGATGATCTCAGCGAAGGTCATTAGCATTAATCTACTGCTGGCTATGCATGCGTCGGAAACACTTTCGAGGATGGAGAGCTATTCGAGCAGTCATCATCAGCAACTTTTTGAGAAATTGGAAGAGCATACTGTTTGTATGCAGAAGATTCTACGAGGAGTGGACGACGCGAAGAACGAAATGCTCCTGTCGCACGAAGCCATCCGTAGAGAAGCATCAGGTTCTTCCGATCGACTACAGCAGGGGCTAGATAATGTTAACGTGGGCATGGAGAATATGACGCAACGCCTATCTGGCTTGTCCATAGGATTTGCATCAGCTCACACATCCCTAGTCACTCTTCGAATTCTTAACTCACAAATCGTGGGCTTTCTTCGATCCTTTCCCACAGAATTGCGAACGCTCCTAGACACCGTTATTCGCACGAACATGCGAATGTATGTTATGCTACTAAGTATACATGAAAGGATCAGCACCTCTCCAACGTTACTGTTGCAATCCAATATCCGGTTTGAGAATGCCCTTGGTGTGACACAGGAACTGCCGTACGAATGGTTCAGGTCCTGGGAGGTGAAGTCAACGAGTCCCCATGTTGGATAATTGCTGACGAGGGAAGATATTTGAAGGCTTGCTCAAGGCACAGTTCAAGGGTGCCCCTGGAGCTTGTAAGGTAGACGCCGGTCAGTTCCGTCTAGTTCATGCGAAACGTCCCTCTGTCTCTATCGACAGGGATACTTGGACCCGGGCGATTACGCCCGGGGCAGAAATAATCATGCTTGTGATTATTACTGATATTGCTTGCCAACTTTCTTCCTGCCCGCGACCATCGTGCACGGGGAAGCCATCATTCGATCTAGGAGAAAAGGAGATCTTGGCCTGGTGAGTGTGCAGCATTCTGTCACTTCCCCCACTACGTGCAGGCACAATTCGTGTCTGTGGGCTGGGAATGGTTTTAACCCTTCGCTACCTATCCTGTCTACCTTCTGCTTTCCTAACTCACATATCTTAACTCTACGCTATCTCTTGTTTCCTAATACCTGGACCTTACTGCTTTAGTTTTATCCTTTTGCTCTTGTCTTCTCTACGCTTCCCAATTCAGCAAGTCACGAATTTTCCTTACTCTTAGTACCAATATTTGATTCTTACGCCAAGCTTGACGATATCTGATCTGACCTTTTAGTCCCGCGTGCGGCCTGAGGTTTATGCCTCAGCTCTCAGCCATCCAGGGTTCTGTGGGTTCACTCAACGGCCTTGAAGTAGACCAAGTGGCTAAAATTTAAGTTGAAGAAGACGCTAAATTATTTGGCTCAAGGGATCTATCTAACGTCGGTGGCGGCAAGGATAGCCCTCCCCACACGCCTCAGGTAGAGGAACTCCCTGAGGACGTTGAAATGCCAGATGCGGACGATAACGAGTTTAGCAATGTTCATCTGAACCAACCTACATCCCCACCTCCTTCAGAGCCTCCTATATTCGGCTGGTTGGCAGACACTCTACCCCCAGCTAATCCAGGGTCTGTAATGCAATGGCGCGAAGCTGAGGAGCATCGACAATCCAAGCGAAAGAAACAAGAAATTGATAATATTGAAGTATTTCGTAACGTTCAGGTTTCTGTCTCTTTAGAGTCCGAATTATCCGCCGATCCAGCCAGGAAGGAGCCCTCAGACGAAGACGAGCTGGAGCTTGGAGCCCGCATCTACTATCGTAATATAATTGACCGGTATCCTCGAATTGAGCGCTTTTTGGCCCGTCGCTTAGCAGAGGGAAATTGGGAGAGGGCGAAACGCCTGGCGTGTATTCAAGATCAAGCAATGAAACACGAATTTCCCGTCGCTCAAAACGAAATACCGATGCAAAACGAGCCAGACGAGCCGGCAGATCTTATAATAGATGAAGGTCATGATCACATACTTGGGAAAAGGCAGAAAAGCCCCTCGGCATCTTCAAATGTGTACGAAAATATTGAAAGTTCGGTGCGACCTGTATCAGCACCACCGACGCCTTGGTATAGCCAACCCTTTCCTGTGCTACGGGAGAACTTCTCGATGCCCCAAACCTATCCTGAATTTCAAGAGAACTACTGGACACAACAATCCGTTCCTGCCTCGCCAGTCTCCAGCGCAAATACCCCCTTACGTGAGGTGGACTACGGTAATGAACGGAACGATCCTGACTCAACATGGGGGCACCCCATACCGGAATCCATTGCTATGAAGAAGGGCGTCTCAATTAGCGAGCTCCAGCTCTTCTCCGACGAGAACATGCTGTACGACGAAGACAATCGCGCCCAGCAACAGCGGAAAAGAAACAGGAAACTTTCTTCGCCACCCCCCACTCCTGTAGATCTAGGAAGCGTAGGCGACGAGGACAATCGCGCCCGGAAGAGAAACAGGAAACTTTCCTCGCTGCCCCCCCCTCCTGTAGATTTGGGAAGCGTAGGCGATAAAGACAATCGCGCCCAGCAACAGCGGAAGAGAAACAGGAAACTTTCCGCGCTTCCCCCCTCCTGTAGATTTCGGAAGCGTAGGGCTAGCCCCCGAGCGCAGGCACTCATTTATCTGCTACATCTGCCGGTGTCAACTCATACTGTCGAGAAAACGAGAGTGGAGGTGAGTATTATCTATATACTCACTGAGCCATACCAACCCTATCCCAGAAGGCATGTTGTAGATGACTTGCGGCCCTATATGTGTCCCTTACGAGACTGCCCCGGCGACAAGGAAACATATAATCGGCGAGACGTACTATCATTCCATTTGGTGTATATCCACGGCTTCGATTTGAGTCCTACGCCACCATGTCCGTTCTGTCAATGTCCTGATAGTCCGTTTCTGTCTTTACCAGGGGGAATTGGCTATTATGTTAAACATATTGCACGCCATATGGAGGAAATTGCCTTCGGAGTCGTTACCAGAGCGTATGAAGATTGGTCATATGACGAGACATCATCTGAAGTTACCTCTCTAAAACCGCTCCAGTAAGCAGCGCCTCGGACTATCCTTTATTCCTCCCCAATGGCGATGGGAAGAGAACAGTGACAAATCATCCGTTCAGGCGTGGCCGGGATATCGGGAGGTCTTAGGAGTCATGACCAACAGGGTTACTACTTTGAAGGCGTAGCTATTTCGAAGGACGCAGTCCTGTCGCAGCCTTGGGGTGTAGCGAGGTCTTGTTATAGGACGTGGAGAGAGGCGCCGCAACCCACAAGGCAGGATACAACAAAATAGCATGATGCGCTGAGCTCGCAGTCAAGAATGATATACCTTACATAAGTTAATACATACTGGATTGTTAAATCTAGCTTTCCGGAGCTGAAAGGGACCATTAACCCAACTTTAGCTTGTTGCTCAGCTTGCGATGGCAGTGAAGATCGCAGCGAACAATGCACTCGTGTGATTCCGCTTGCTGGCCCCGGATGCGTAATTTGTGCACTACTGTTTTTTACTACGGGACTTCGACCCACACGCGCCGCAGAACCTCTCCCTATGGCAGCGGCGGTGTGCAAGCTTCGCCTGTGGAACGCTTAAGGGGTCCTCGGGGCGTTTGTAGCTGGGTGCTACAGGTTTCCCACCTTTTTTCGCAAGACAACTGGCACAAAGTGGACCTGAATTCCGTCAAGCAATATAGGGTGGCCTGAAATCGCCGAATCTTTGCCCGCAATGTAGTCGAGTTGACTTTGAAGCTATGTTTATCGAGCCTTTGGATCCTCGTAATCGGTTCGATGGTTTATTCGCCGAATGGGATATCAGCTAGATCCGGACGCTGCGGAAAAAAGCGGGGTAAGGAACCTGCTGATTGTTCCTTTGCCAACTGCTCTTAAGGTAGATCGACGATTTGGACCCCTTCATCCAATATGACACAATGGATATCTCACATCGGCTTCAAGGTGGCACCTCCCCCAAGGATTTCTATTTAGGACTCGTTCGGTTGCAAAAGAGTCAGATTGAATCTGAACTGAAAGTCCGGCAGAAAGAACGCGTTCCTTCCTAATTTGTCACGCGTCTGTGGCTTTGTAAATCGCACGGACGTATGCAATCTGAAGCCTTTGTGTTAAAAGTGGAGTCTGAACCTGGAACTTCGAGCTCCATATTGAAATAACGCCAAGAGCTCCATTTTAGAAGCCGTATACGGTAAAGTTGCCAATATTTTAGCTTATTATTCTGGCGTTTTGCGAGCGGTAAGAGGAACATCAAAATTTTGAGGCCGTGCAGACGAAATCACCCTGAATTGAATCTGAGGCCTCCAGATTGCAACCGAACAGTCCCTTAAGTCGAATCCAAGTCTAATCTCAACTGGAAGGAAATGTCGAAAAAGACTTTCTTCTCCCCAGGTGCGTCATTTTGCGCTTTGAGTGCATTTAGACAGTTCGGGCCCCAGCAGGAATTTCAAAAATGGGCAGAGGAAAGGGCTGCCTTGGGTATCGGTCTAGCCAAGGCAAGGGTAACCGATTTCAGCTGCAATTACGATGATATATGTCGACGGTTCCATAACAAGCCACGCACCAGGCGACCTTTCATGCCCCATAACCTCTTGAACTTCTGGTTCGTGGAGTGCTATCCTGAAGCAACCAAAGTACTAGACATACATAATGTTGATTGATCGCAATCTTAATAGCGGACGCTCGCCTATGCTTCGCTGGGTGGAGAATTTGGCCTCTCGAATAAATAAAAAGTCAAATTCAAGAGTAAGGTACGGATTCAAAATGCCTCGTAGTGACTCGTCCGTGCCGGACGATTGGTCTAACCGGCTTATCCAGGAGGTTAACGTTACTCCTGACCTAATTCGAAGGAGGCCAGTGTGTCCTCCTGCGTGGCTGAAGAGTAGCAACTGCCACCGAGGGAATATTCTTGAGTGCCGGCCCTGGTGCCAAACCCTTATCAGGCTCCTTGCATTACCTTTTTCGGATAGGTGCTGAGTTTGAACTCCGTGGGACGGGTTGAAGCTGTACTGGTTTCCAATGGAGTTTTATTTAATTAGGGATTCTGAGAGAAGTCCCGTCCCCTGCTGTACATGGGCCTCAATCACCTTGTCCAGATACGTGGAGATGGAGCTGGCATTATCGATGCTGGAGACTAATTCATACTCGGAACGCATATCCTGATCCCCAATCCCGATCCATTTTCGTGTCTGATGGCGATGATGATGTCGTCGAAGAAGAGGAGGGGGAAGAAGAAGAGGAAGTGACAGAGACAGGGCAGAGGATATGTATGCACGGAGCTCCCTCCAAGTGCACGTAGATGTCGCCGACTCGTAGGGGTGCGAGTGACTGCTTAAGAACAAAGCGCCAGGCTGGCAGTTCGGCCATGTACGAGCTTGGGAATAAGGCTATTTGTGCGAAGGCTATCTTTCGCGGTAGAGGAAACTGGGTGCACAATGTGGCTGGATTGTGTCGAGCTCGAAGCCAAATTGCTCTGCGCTCCTAGAAACTGGGGTTTCATCCACCTCTGCTTGCTTTCGTGTAATGGTTCCGATCCTGATGCCTCTCAATTACGTTGTAGCCTTAGTCCGGTTGCATAATGTTAGCGGTGGGGGTGGGAGTGTTCTTGCGGCTCGTTTCATAGGACTGTTGATGCATAAGGTGTCTCACTGCTGCTGTGTCAACGGGCTGGTGCCAGTCAATAGCTCATGTTGGCAGGTCGATATCTATTGCACCGTAAGCCACTGCTTTCTTCGGCCGGCTGAGCAAAATTATCCTCAGGCTACCAGTGCTGTTAATGATGTATTTTGTTACATCTTGGAAGACTTAGGATAGACTCCTTGAGTAGTCGACTAGAAAATAAATAGTGTACATGTCCTGAGTTCGGATTTGATTTAGACTTTGCGTGATCGTGGGCGTATCGGTATCCCGATGACTCCATAGACTCGGTCTCATTCGTCTGTGGTTTGGTAGGACGAGTGTTGCAGAACATCTAATAGATGGAGTTTACGTCTCGGAATGGAAGTCAGGGCTCTGTTGTCTTGTTTTGAGTATGTTGCAATTGGGAAAAGGGCATCTCCGCAGAAAGACTTTGTAGAAGAGGGTTGTGAACCGACTAATGCTCTTACTTGGGGGACACCCGTGGTGGCTAGTGGCAGGAGGATCGAGGCGTCTAAAAATGTGTCTATAGAACAGTCACCGCACGTGACAACCAGTTCTCGAGCTGCAAATATTTCCTGTCGGACCCAGGTTCTTCGAGCCATGCGCTGGAGTATAACCTCCGCAGTTCCGTCTTCATGTCCTGAGATCTGGCATATTCCAGCACTTCCCTCATCAAATCAAAGGCGGAGGCGGTCAGAGGTGTTGCAGGCCCAAGCCATGCAAGCACTCTTTTCGCCTTTTCAAAGATGGTCATCATCTGCTGAATTTGCGTGCTCTTTTCCTGAGTGTCTGCTTGATGAATGCATAGTGCGTCTACCCAGACGTGTCTAGGTATCTTTGGGTCGCGAAGGTGCTGTAGTGCGGAGGCAAGATTCGGTGTAATTGGGACACTAATTGATTGTAATCAATCGAGTATATGGGCTGCTCGCTTCCCCAGGTGTAGGATAGGGCTTCGTAAAAAGCGAGCTTGTGTGTACTGCGTGGCTTTTGATCGTGGATGACGACTCCCTCGTTGTAGATCAACGTGATGGGCTTCAGTTCGCACTTGAGCGGAGCGGAGCGGTCTTCCGCAGGGGCAAGACATAGTAGCCTCGTTTCCCAGTCCTGGACAGGATGGTAAATTCGATCGCTTTCTTGGCGGCGTAACGAACGCGGGACAGACGCGGATGTGCCCAGTCGTGAATGTTTTCGAACACTCCAAAGGCTTTGTTCCTTTCGACTAAATGCGTCCTTCAGGGAGAAACCAAGATTTCGAACTTTCGAGCTACAAAGTCCGATATTCCGCAACATCACGCGCACCGCATTGACACTCTTGAGGTCGCTTAAGGCAGCATAGGCCCCGGAATCATGCACACTGGCCTAGTGTGGAGTGGATGTTCTATTAATCTCGAAGTGAAATGCTAGATTGTCAATCGAGGTAGGACACGAGAGCATTGCGCCGTCCGGGCCCTCGCCTCCTGTAACGCATACATCACAAGACCACGTGTCATAGACCATCCCAGACCATCGTACGTGAACTGTGTATTTGGTATGCCGCATTCACATTTCGGAATAACCCTGCTTCAAATCAATGTCAAAACCACGCAAGGTTCAAATGGTAAATATCTGAAAAGCCTGTGTCCGATTGTCTTACAGAACGCCATTCGCGTGCAACACATGCTTCCCAATCAAAGAGCTGCAGGGGACCATAAAAAGCTCGCAAAACTTTTCTTCCCATTTAAGAAGGACATGGTCTGATTAAGCTGTCCCAACCCCTAACCTCTTTAAAGTGTCCTTCGCTGTTGTGGCTTTCATGCCAATTCTAAACATTCAGACCATCAGCTTAGCTATATATCAACCTGCATAGAGAAAGGAGATAAACGTACCTCGCATCCAGATCATAGCTTTCCCATCTTGCCACCTCCTCCAACCACTTCGAGCACTCCTTCAGCTCCTCGGCATGCTCTTCCGGACGCTCCACCAACCCGTCCTTCTGCTCCACCTCCCTCCATATATTCGTCGCCATTTCGTAATGCGCGCACGGCGCGGTCCAATTATCCCTCAAATAGCCTTTAAAGCTCGTCTTATCGTGCGTTAAAACCTCCTTCTGAAGCATGCTCTTCGCTTCTTCCATCTTTCCCAGATTCCGCAACGTCGCCGCGCGTAGCAGGGCCAGGATGGCCTTCTCATCTAGCCCTTCCTTCTCCCAGTACGAATTCTCGTTGCCCTCAGACCAGGCCAGTCGCTCGAGAGTAGTTTCGAGATGGTCGGGCCGCATGCGCTTGTATCCGTTCCAGAAGTATATCATTTCTTCTAGCGGGGAAACGCCGATGGCGTCGATGAAGTCACACTTCCACTCGTTGGCGCGTTGCTCCCATTTCTGTATCTTGCGGTTGATGAAGACGTCGAAGGGAAGCTGGCGCGCCATGAAGCGCTTGCGGCCAGTATGCTGGGGCACTTTCTTGAAGAATTCTGTGGCCTTTTCGGCTTGACGTTTCTATAGAAGTATTAGTGCGTGGGAGTGACGGGGCGTAATAGAGGGGGGTTTGGCAAAAAAGGGGGGAACCAACAGCTTCTTCCAAGTCCTTAGTTTTGTTCTCTCTATATAACTCAACGTGTGCAGCACCACATATGTAATAGTAGAGGCCATGAGACCAATTATTAAGAGTAACACACTATTTTCGTTAGTATTGGCAAGATAATTAGGATTCCGAAAAATGTCTTACTTTCTGAAAAGCTACTGAACAAGCCTCATAATCGTGCATGTACATCGTGTTCAAGCTGCGCTCAAACCACTGCAGAGCTTCGAGCTGCCTCAGCGGACTCTCAGTACAATTTGCCATAAATTCAACAGCCTTTTCCAGCTGCTTGTCGCTAGCAAGCATTCTCGCTTCTTCGATAAGCCAAAGGTGGCTCTTGGGGTACCTCAACCGCATATCTGCAAGTAGCGTCCTACAGCGGTCTTTTGGATAGGATCCTTTACCGCTCTGGGGGACGATGTCGCAGAAACCGGTCAGACCATTGTAGTAGCCAAAGAGAACTAAGCCGGCCATAGCACCGTGGATATCACGGAACTTGGTCGCTTGCCAGAGCATCTGAATACCTCGCTCCCTATCCCCCTTGAATCCCACAATCTTCAAAAGAGTGGCAAATGCTGGTGGTACGAGCGATATCATTAGGAGAAGAATACCGAAGCAAAAATTAGAGCCGGAGAGGATGAAAGTATCCAGTGGATGTTCACCGAATATGGATACGTCTGGTCCTTCCTGAAGCGTCTTTTGCATAGTGAGACTATTGAATTCTTCCGCGATGTCTGACACGGAGTTTGGTGATGGTGCCTCAGGAGGTACTTTAGCTGTTGGGCTCGACTTAGTTTCTAGTGTCTGCTTTGATGTATCTATATCGACGGTTTGTCCCTTCTCGGTTTCCACACCAAGGTGTCTAATGTACTCGGTAGGTATCTGCATATTCGCATGATCGTCATCAGCATCAAAAAACTCATCATTGACATTCGCAACGCTTAGGGTCTCCTTATTCACAATATTCTCTTTCCCTGGTATGCCTTTTAAGCTTGTAGTGGAGGCGTTTGCGCTGGTGCTCTGTGCTTGTGTTACTTTCGATTTTAACATCTCTGTATGAGGTTTCTCAGATCTCCTCGATGAAGGTCTTGATGGAGGCATAGAAGAAGCTCCGGAGTCCGCGAAACTTTCCGTAGAACTGTTGACACTGCTATTACTCCTTTCATGGACATACTTCTTCTCTGCTTCCATTATCCCTTCTAGTGTAAGATACGCTTTCCTTAGCTTATAGAAGCCCTTGATACTCTCTGTCAAGCTCTCAGTGAGCACTCCCACCACAGCACTCATCAATTGTGACTCCGCCTGACAGACAGCAAATTCTGTTCCCGGGGGAAAGATGGGCGAATGGTAGGCATGTGAGACACGATGAGCTCGTCGCTGATGTTCGTACGCAGTGGATTCGGCATCGGCAAGGGCTTCGGAAGCTAGGAACAGGAATCGTCATTCAATTGCTGGCATCTCAGAAGGACTGACGGCCTGTACCTTCGCGCATGACTTCCGCTTCAAAGCCTAGTGTGGCTCGCATAAAGACTATGACCCCTTTGCCCAGCTACCGGGATATCGTTGTTAGTGATGTACTCAATCATAGAAGAGAGACAAGAATTTCCGGTTATATCCGCGCACCTTGTGGAACGACGAGCTGCCCTTGTTTAGACCTACTTCAGCAGTATCAACATCATCGTTCATGATATGCGAGACAGCTATATATATACTATATTAGCAGTTGCAAGGGGGTCTGGTTTGTCACGCGGGGCTTAGGTGTACCCTCCATTGCATCCTCGACTGCCCAGGTTTGTCAGAATCCATTGCAGATGGAGTAACGAAGCATAACCAACTCTGTGAAGGCTCTTCCAGCGCATTTAAAGACTCAGCGGACCCATAGGGCTTCTGCTTGGAGCCACCCAGCCATCCCCCCATGCGCAACATGTTTGCTACCTGGTTTCGACAAAGGCTATCTTAAAAACCGTTGACGAAAAAGACAATTATACAAACATGGGTGTCAAGAACAAGCTTGTGTGAACCTGGAAGCAACAATAAGAAATACAGGCCAAAAAGGATGGAATTGTAACAGAAGTCTATATAAGGAGGGAACGAGCAGGCAACATATAGAAGTATCTGCACGGGTAGATAGGTAGCTGCTGACTTCTCACTGCGTTGATCCCTGCCGGCTCCACCTCCCAAGACCTGACGTCGACACCAGACAAAAGCCCGACGAGGCTTTCTGTTATTGCCGCTAGCCCGATTCATCTCCATCTACGGTAACTCGGAGAAATTCAATCCGATACATGCAATACACCAGCAACCTTCAGCTCTTACAAAGCTCGTACTCTATCATACATACGCAATCCCACCATGTCTGCTTCAGCACAAGGTTCCTCAGCTACAACCAAAGCTGTCATCGATGCCAAGAATGGCGAGGCAAAGGACGCTCCGCAGAAGCCCGCCGCGGTGCTAGAAGAGGATGATGAGTTTGAGGACTTCCCCGTGGAAGGTACTTATTCTCCATAACCATTAAGTCAGCTGTCGTGCTAACACAGCCAACTTCTGCAGACTGGACTGAAGAAGATACGCAGCTTCCAGGCGGGAACACGCACCTGTGGGAGGAGAGCTGGGACGATGATGACACGAGCGAGGACTTTTCCGTGCAGCTGAAGTGAGATCCAACCTATCTCTTAGAAATCGACGCGCGTATCTTATGGACCGGCACTGATACAATGTTCACAGGGAGGAGCTTAAGAAAGTACAGGCGAACAAACAGAGTTAAAATGGGCCTGTTGGGTTTCTTTGAGAGCGGGCTGGAGGCATCGCAGGCGTTGGAGGCGTTAGACCCTGCTTTCGGCAATAGAAGGACTGGCTTCGTGCCTCTTAACCTCTGCGATCTGCCTTCGTAATCCTCAAGTTGGCGCTTGCTTCGCGTGCGTCCAGTATCTCCCGATAAATGGTGCATTTATTTGCATGATTTTAAAGATCCAGTCAGGGGGAAAGGGTAGAGGATGCACAACAAAATGCCAAGCATGATTTTGTAACCCAAAGCTTACGTTTTGAAGAAGAGAACTAGGATACATCACAAATTTGAGGAATTTCCTTATCCATCTATATCAGAGTGGCATGATCCGTCATCAGACACAATCGTCTACTTACTCGATAGAGCAGAGACACCCGGCAGCTCCTTGCCCTCCAGCAGCTCAAGAGATGCACCACCGCCTGTTGAGACGTGGCTGAGCTTGTCTTCTACACCGTACTTGGCCGCTACTGTAGCAGTATCACCGCCACCAATGATGACAATCTTGCCACTCTGTGCAGCAGCGACTGCTGCATCCATGGTGGCCTTGGTGCCATATGCAAAAGCATCAAATTCGAAGACACCAGCTGGACCATTCCAGAGGATGGTCTGGGCCTCATTGATTGCTTCCTTGTACAACTCGATACTCTTCTCGCCGCAGTCGAGACCCATCCAACCATCAGGAATACCATCTTCATCTGTGGCATATCCAGTCTTTGCATCCTTGGAAAACCTATCAGCGGTGATGTAGTCTGTCGGTAGCACGATCTTGACGTTGTTCTTCTTTGCCTTTTCTACGAGATCGCCAACGGTCTTGCTGCCTGCCTCATCGAACAAACTATTGCCGATCTTCACATTCTCCAATGTCTTCTTGAATGTGAATGCCATGCCACCGCAAATGATCAGACTGTTGACTTTGCCCAAAAGATTGTCAATGAGTTGAATCTTGTCTGAGATTTTGGCACCGCCGAGAATAGCGAGGAATGGTCTTGCAGGGTTCTCGAGGGCTTTGGCGAAGTATTCGAGCTCCTTCTTGACTAGAAATCCTGATGCCTTTTGAGGGAGATCGACGCCGACCATGGAGCTGTGAGCGCGATGAGCAGTGCCGAATGCATCGTCTAAAGTGGTTTAGCCAACCAAATTTTGTAGCCCAAGCTACAGTCTTACTGATGTAGATATCGCCCAAAGCAGTCAATCCCTTCCTAAATTCCGCAACCTTCTCCTTGTCTGCCTTCACTTTCTTGCCCTCCGCATCCTTACTACTGCCCTCCTCTTCAGGATGAAACCGCAGATTCTCTAGTAAGATGACTTGTCCACCGCTAGCGCTATTCACAGTGTCCTCAACCTCTTTACCGACACAGTCATCCGTGAAAATGATGTTCTTGCCGAGAAGCTTCTCGAGTTCGGGAACTACCGGCTTCAGGCTGTATTTCGGGTTCCTCTTTCCGTCAGGACGCCCGAGGTGCGACATGAGGATAACAGCTTTCGCACCATTATCAATGGCGTATTTGATCGTGGGGAGAGCGCCGACGATGCGTTGGTTGTTGGTGACTTTCTTGTCGGCGTCGAGGGGGACGTTGAAGTCAACCTGTTGAGTGAATTAGCCTGTGGAGCAAACTATTGGCTGGAAACTAGAACTGAAACATGATTACTTACTCGGACCAGCACCCGCTTGTCCTTGAGGTCGACGTCAGTGATTGATAGCTTGTTGGAGAGAGACATCCTGTTGAGCTGGAGGAGAGCTGCCTGGCCTTACGTCAAACCAATGATTAGCGCTCAAAGTGGTTGAGAAGGACTTTAGCTAGCAAATTCAAGCTTTTAATTGCTTAATTTGATGAATTGAACTGAACCGGAGCTCACCCACTTTGGATTTGAGAGAAATTTTGCTGCTGTAAGCCTGAGGGCGCCGTGCAATGACTTTATGGAGGGGCTAACTGATGTGGGGTGACGATGAGCAAGTTTTGCTTCGACATTCGATCCCGGTCCTTATCACTGAAAAGCAAACAAGCCTAGCGCTATAGATCAATTCAGGGCTGCAACCGTACAGCGGCGATTCGCTAATGTGATTACGTCGGTGAGCTCTCCTTTTCGTTGGCCGTAGGGGTCGAACATAAGGCACCGGGAATCGTGCATCGGACCCCATCACTGCTCGCCAAGGTCACTGCGGCACTCACTTCAATTTCACGTCCATTTGCAAAAGGGTAATTCAAAGAATACAATAGGGTTTTGGGTTGGAGAACACGGCTGCTGCCAAAATCAGAATTCAACCTCCCAAGCGCCATGAGTATGCATCCATCCATCCGCTGAACTACCAAAATGATGCGAGAGCGCACTGCGCAGTAACATTCAAAAGACTTGAAGCCTACACCATGACCAATACATATTCACAACTGAGGACTAACGAAATTCGTGAAGTTCGCACGGATATTTATGATTCCTCTGCTGAGTTGGTCAGGGATAGGTAGACTGTCCAGGCAATACCGATAGTTGAGACGAAGGGCTATATCATCGTACGTTAGCAATTGGTGGTACTCCAGTGATTAAGAAAGGCTGAGACGCACAATCTGGAACTGGATTGGCATAATCCTGAAGTTGAGGATCTGCACAGCTGGCCAGACCATGTAGTTGGCTTTGAGAGCTGGCACATAGACATCTTGGAACTTGCGCACGACAGCACGTCTGCCACCACCCTCCGCAACCGTCATAAAGGTAAAGAAACAGGCCAGTCCTGAAACTGAATTAGCAATATTCCGGTGGGCATCTCCGCATAGAGGTCGGGTGGAGATGTGAAACTCACCGATTGGCGCAAACAAAAACTGATCAAATGCAACTCTCTTCATGGCTGGCATGAATGCAGCCGACTTCGTGATTGGGAACGTCCGCGACAGGAAACCAAACCACTTATGTTGGACCGGGGCCATTAAGAAACCGTATGCCATAAATCTTGTCAACCTTTCGAAGTCAAACGGTGGCGGTAGTCTTCGTGAATCAGGAATGAGTTCTCCTGATGGAGACGGGTTCTTCTTATCGAGCTCATGGATCTCGATTGCGATGAAATCGTCATCGCTGGGCCCACAAGGCTTTCGGACAGCACGCTGTCGTATTGCTGTTAGAGATTGAGCCACAGTATCTGCAATGCCACCCAACACCTAATATTGTTCTCGTCAGTATATTTCTCCAATAGGCGGGAGTCGAGCAGTGGAGTCGGAGGGACGAAGGTGAAAGACGTACGGCATTAGTGATCATCGTTGTAAGGACTGTATAACGAGGCGTTAGAGGCATTCTACATTTTTCCGTGTTGGTGAGACATCTTACCTGGTCTGCTAGCATAGTATGAGTTGAACTTGCGGGTTAAAATGGAAACGGCAGCCATCTGAAGTAGGAATACGGCAGCGTGGAGGAGGGGCTGGTGGGGACACAAAACGTTAGCAACATGTGTTTCCAATGCATTTCCCAGGGAGGTTGTGACATACAACTTTGCCGTAGATGTAGCGGCTGTTGAGAGCCCGCAGAAGGCGGCGGCGCTGGCTTTCGATCATCGTGATTTTTCAAATGACGTCGCGGGTACGAGAAAAGCGGAAGGGTCCTTCGTTGAAGGCGCAAGGTCAGGGACAATACTATGTGTCCTAGGATTCTTCAAAGGTCGATTGTGATGCCGAAAACCTCTTCAATATTCGTCTGGATGTTTCGTTGGCAGGATGCGGGCACCTGCTGATGGAGGAAGTCCGGGCTGCCGCAGCAGAGTCTTCGAGGCGGAGTCGATCGCTCCGGGGATCTAGATGCCCACAGGCATGACGTGCCTGAAACATGTGCATTTATTAGGAGACTTTATGTGAAATTACATTTATTTTGAATCTCTACCGTTGTAATGAGTTGTGTTGTACTCTATTTTTACCTTTGGACTTTGCGCATGTATTATTTAAATTTCTGGGCTATTGCAAGGCTTGTTGTGTTATTCCTTGCCATTTGATAGTGATATATCTAGCTAGATCCCGGTAGATTGGATGGCCTGAGTGATCTGATCTCTTAACTATACTGCCGTATCCGGCTCATCATATCTACCGCTATTTTATGATACAACAACGCTCGGCAAATCCTGTATATCTGTAGCTTCTTGTGTCGACAAATCCACAACACGAAGAGCATCAACACTCAAAACGCCGGAGGAGAGAGCCAGGAATTTCAATTCTGCGGTATAACACGCCCCTGGACTCAGATGTCTGTGGTGAAATTGTTAGAATGCCTTAGCAAAGAGTATAGAGTACCACATACCCTATCCTGACGTCTGTTGTCAGACTGATCAGTTCTGCTGGCTCTAACTTTGAGTTCTTCTGCTTGGCATACACGATGTTGTCGTCTACAACGGCTTTAGCCATTGGTTCGTCCCTGTCTTCTCGCCGGCCGCCTGTAGAAGAAGTTGACGGATGGGCAATGTGTCGTTCTGTTTCAGCTTTTCTTCGTTTTGGAATCACCAATACGGCCAACTTCCGTGCCTTATCAGAGCAATTGACGATAAATACATCCCATTGAAAAATGTCTCCAACGCTCACTTGAGAGGGACCTGAAATAGTCAGGCTGATGTTGATTTCATCTGAGCCGTCGTCTTCTTGCGCGCGGTGCTCGTCATGTGATGGTAATGAGTCCGGCCCAGGGAGTCTGGGGCGTTGGTTTGGGGGAAGGAATGACTGATTGGGCCGGCCGAGCAGTTGCGCAACCCTTCCAATGGTTGTGTTTGAACCCATGGAAAAGTCCACGCTTGTCCTCCACTCAACAGAAATATTAGGACGGCAATCCTCCGAAGCAAGTGCCTGCGCGATAATTTTGAGGTCGAGCGTGTGCACATTTGAATTATTGACGGAAGCTCCGCTTGCTGCTGAATCTGGGATAATCTTGTAAAGAAGGGTGAATTGGTCGCCTGGCTTGCACACCATCCCGCTGCCTGCGCTCACGCTACCGACATATGGCTCCACTCGACCGTCCTGAAGAGTCAATTCAACCTCTTTGATAGCCACACTACAGCCTGTGATGGGGGCAACCTCAAGATCAAGTGATGCGATTATTGCGATGTCATTCAGCGAAGACTGCCACCTTGAGTACCGGATTCTCCATATGATAGCTGGTGCTGCTCTGAAGAGACGCCGTAATCCAATTTTAATGGGCCGTATTAACTCTTTCGTCACTGGCGTAGTAGGGGCAACTTTGCTTATCCGTGAAGCAGAAAGGCGTAGGTTGGCACCAATTAAGGCCGGGTCACTTTCGAATGGTTGGAGGAGGTTGAGTGCTGTAGGGACTTTGCTCGGTAAATATTCATCTTCAAGTACATCATTTTTAACCCTTTCGGGAGGTTTTAGCGATGCTGCAGGAACGAGGTAGATTGCGGGCTTCTGTAGCCTTCCTCTCGGGCGACCTGATTTCTGTTAATCGCTCGCCCTTGGATAATGTCTTGCGGGTTACTCGTACAGATGAAAACATTAAGCTTCCAAATTACATATACATGTGAACTTGGTCCATTTTCGTGTGATACCACTGTTGGTTTATAGCTATCCTGGATTGTCTCAGAAGAGAGCAGCTCTTTTGCTGGTGGAACATAAGCCTCGCCTGCATCTGTATTGGACGCAGTACTAATAGCATATGACTCCAGGTTGATTGCCAGCCGTGAGAGATACGATTTTAAAGTTCTTGCTTGGATAAGTGGAGTTCTTAACACAATATATATAGGGATTAATTCGTCTACAAGCCTACGAATAAGTAAGGGAGCTTGCGCATAGTGACGAACTGTGTAACTGCTTACCAAATAAAAGAAATTGTCTTTGGGATATGAATGGAAGAATGGATGCATTTTCATAATCCACAGAGCCGTCCCAAGACTGCAGTAGGTCTTCAATACCAATAGAAGACGCTGCAGGAACGATAGCCTCAAGAACTGAACTCTCCACAAACTCCGCACTTCCACGAGAGGGGCCTCCCGGCTCGATTGTGGCCATGGGGCCGTCTCTTAGTTTTTTACCCGGACTATCACGCAATAAATCGCCTCAAATAGCCTATCAAAGGTTGAGAGTGTTATAGAAGGCGCAACTTGCAGGGATGCAGGCCAAAGCCTCGGATTCTCAATTTTGCCGCGTTCTTGAAAACCTTCATGCAAGCTTACCTCAGCAAGCTCAGACGCGATTCCGTTAGTGTGGAGTCAATCGGCCCGCAGGCGAATGACTAACCACGTTCGTGGTGCACCACCACGTCTGAGGCACTTTTCCAATATTTACAATTTTCCCTATATAAATTAGCAAATTACTCAACCATAACGGCTTAAAATACTACCAAAAGTTCATTAGTTAGAGAGACGACCCAATATTTTATAGATATCGGGTCTAAATTAGCCTACAGCCCCCTAGAGTCAAGATCATTTTCGTTAAAAAAAATCCGTTCAGGATTGTAGAAACAGGTATAATATTGTAAGGGGAATATATATAAGGCCTAAAAATTAATCAATTATAGAGCTAGTTCTTATAATTATTTTAGGCCTATATACAGCCCTAGACCTTATATAGGTAGCTTTATTAATTTTGTTAAAGATTATATATATCCCCATACAAATTTAGGCAACATGAGTCGTAGCGGACGTTGCAACAGACGTCGCAACGGGTGTATATATAAGGCCTAAAAGTTGATCGATTATAGACCTGGTTCCGCGGATTAATTTGACTATATTTCTAAGATAATAGCTGCTATTGGGTATAGATTAATTCCGTTGAAGAAGGTGACTGCTCTATATAAAACAAGTCGCGTTGCTTAATAAAGTTTGGAAAAGTCCCTCAGACCATAGAATCAACTTTTTGACAAAAACGGTTAGCGACATCCGCTTGCGGATATACGTATGTCCGCTAATTGATTCTACGGTCTGACCTTGCTGAGGTAACATGCAAGCCATCAACGCGACAGCGCCCTGGCAAGTGAATCTCCTAGCCACATACTAAAGCTAACTTCTTTTAAAACCCCAAACTCAGCAGTGCCCGAGTATTATAAGCTTCGAATGTGTCAGTATGAACGGGCTTCCACCCAACCCAGTCGTGTGGCAGGAGGCCCGCCATGTTGATGGACGTGTCTACTACTTTAATACTCAGACCAAGGCGACTCAATGGACGAAGCCCGAGGCTTTGATGAGTGAAGCGGAGGTAGTTTTTAACGACCCGGTGTGCCTTTTATGAACCGGGCTGACCGATACATAGCGAGCGCTTCTGAACTCGCCATGGAAAGAGTTCACCGCGACGGGCGGAAGGAAATATTGGCACAATTCAGAAACGAATGTGACTACGTGGGAAATACCAGATGTCTTCCAGAAAGCACTGGCTCAAAATCAACCGCCCCAGAGACCCCCGGCGCAGTAAGATCACTTTCAGTCTGTTTTCTTTACCTCACTGACACATAGACAGAACGCAGACATTTGTTGCAGGCGGCACTTCCAGCCTGTCACAGTATAGCCAACCTAGAGATCGCGAGCGCGATCGTGACCGAGATGAGTACAGCCTTCCTGAACGGGTAGGTGGTGATCGACAAATTGGGTATGGAGGTGGGGATAATGCGCGGAATGCGCTTCTAGCAAATTCACAAACAGATCCTGAATACTCTTCATTTGAAGAAGCCGAAGCGGCTTTCATGAAGCTTCTGAAGCGCGTTGGTGTTCAACCGGAATGGACGTGGGAGCAGACTGTGCGCGCAGCAGTTAAAGACTCGCAATATCGGGCTTTGAAAGACCCGAAAGATCGAAAAGCCGCATTCGAGAAATTTGTGATTGAAGTACGAGCGCAGGAAAAGGACAAGGAAAAGGAGAGGCTCTCAAAACTCCGTTCTGACTTCGCTTCAATGCTGAGATCGCACCCAGAGATCAAACACTATACACGCTGGAAGACGGCTCGGCCGATCATCGAGAAGGAGACGATCTTCCGGTCTGCGAAAACTGGCGATGAGAGAAGACAGCTCTTTGAAGAGTACATTATTGAACTGAAGAAAACCCATACTGAGAATGAGACAACAAATCGAAAGGCAGCCATGGAGGAACTTATTTCGATTCTTAACGCTCTTGATCTTGAGCCATATACACGTTGGTCAAAGGCACAGGAAATCATACAATCAAATGAACGGTTTTCAGGTGATGAGAAGTTCAAATCTCTTACCAAGTTAGACATCCTCAAAGCTTTTGAGAATCATATCAAGTCACTTGAACGTAGCTTTAACGACACTCGCCAGAAACAGAAACACCTCAAAGCTAGGCGTGAAAGACAGAATAGGGACCAGTTCCTCACCCTGTTGAACGATCTTAAATCAGCCGGCAAGATCAAAGCTGGTACGAAATGGATGGACATTCATCCGCTGATTGAGGATGACCCTCGGTATGTTGCAATGCTGGGTCAATCGGGATCAACACCACTGGATCTTTTCTGGGACACCGTCGAAGAAGAAGAACGCGCCCTTCGCGGCAAGCGGGGTGAAGTTCTGGATGTTTTAGATGTCTGTCTGTCCTTTGCCATAGCTGAGGCCATACATGCTAATTTTTTAATAGGACAAACGCTACGAAATCACAACAAAAACTACTTTCGAAGACTTCCTGTCTGTGATGCACGCTGATCGCCGTACAGCAAACATTGACCGCGATGATATGTCAATAATCTTTGAACGTCTCCGCGACAAAGTCCTGAAGCGTAACGAAGAGGACAAACATCACGCAGAACGCCACCAACGTCGCGCAGTCGACAATCTCCGATCTAAGATTAAGCACCTTGAGCCACCAGTTGCGGTAGGAGATACATGGGAGCAGGTACGTCCTCGCGTAGAGAAGCTTGAGGAATATTGTGCTCTTGACTCGGATGACTTGCGCCGCTCTGCGTTTGATAAGTTCATGCGTCGCTTGAAGGAGAAAGAAGAAGATCAAGAACGTGACCGCAGCAGGCGTGATCACCGTGATCGTGAGCGTGAGCGGGATAGACCTAGGGACCGCGAGCGTGATCGAGATTATCGCAACGGTCATGCTGACTCTCATCGACGCCATCGCACGCGAACTCGCTCACCAGAGCCTGACGCATACGAGGCGGACCGCAAGAAGGCGCAGGCCGATCGAGAAAGGCAATATCGCAAGACCGGGAGTAGCACAGGCCTTTCTCCGCCATACCGCAGAGACAGGGAGAGGGATGATAGAGATAGGTTTGAAAGGGACAGGGGATCTAGACAGGTCAGTTTGAGCCATTATGATCGCGAACGCAGGGAGCGTGAAGCAGAGCGGGAGAGATCGTATGTTAGTCGTGCGGATCCACGTGACAAAGGTAGCGAATTGGACTACGGTGAGAGCCGCCCAGGCAGTATAAGGCGACGAAGAGATAGCGAGGGGGAGAGTCCCGCGAGCAGGAGGGATAGCAAGGTTTGTCTCCTTCCTCTTCTTCCTTCCAATTGATCACTAACACATCTTTGGCAGAGGGCACGCAGAGAGAGAACTTCACGTGAGCGCACCTTTTCCCCTCGACGACATAGATCTAGGACACCAGCACAACCTGTTCCGGAACCAAAAGAGGACCCCGGTCTTCGGTCTGGTAGTGAAGAAGGAGAGATTGAGGAGGACTAGCCTCCCACTGAACAGCACATCAGCGACTGAAGGGGTACCTTTAACCCTCAATATTGCGGTATGTTCACGTTCGATGATGCACCCAATTGACTCCGTTATAATTGCCAAGACAAACCACATCTCTCAACTATTCAAATTCAACTTCTACTCTAGCTAGGATAACTTGGGCATGCGTCGTGGTGGCGTAGTACTTTTAGAACCAAAAATTCAAGGATGCCACTTAATCCAGAGCATCAGCTATAATCGTGAACCGTAACATCGCAAGCATTTGATAGCGACTCCCTAACTTGACCCGTACGTTCTACCTGAGTTAACCGGTTAGGCATCAGCCGCGGCTGGCTAATCTAGAGATGGCACAGGAGGTCAGTCACTATCCTCAGTATGAGTCATCCTCGTCATCATCCTCGTCAGACCCGCCCTCTTCATCAGGCAGGCCACCTGAACTCCGCTGAATGCAAATGCTGCCATTTTCGTTACCGCCAGATGCACTTAGAACGCCTTTATCCAACGGAACCCCCTGTAGTGGGGGCTGGTTATGCTTTGGGATGCCCTTTTCAACTCGCGTCTTCCAGGAAGAACTGCCTAATGTTAGTCTCAATCACACAACAGATGGGCGGAGGGATAATAGAGTGAGTAGTCTTCACTTACGTAGTTGCCTGACAACTTTTGCTCCTGGTCTAGCTGCGAGTGGAACTTATTGATGCGCGGTCGATACGAGTTCGGGTCGCGGCGGAAGGTGACGTCCAAGTTTTTGAGAAACTTGTTGCAGCCCGTAAGTAGGCTCTCTGGAGAGTTAGCTCTAGCATCCACGGCGGGTTGCCCATCGAATACGATGACTCGATCTGCGAGATACGTGGCCATGATGAAGTCGTGCTCGACGATGAAGGCAGTCTTCTTAGCGTGCATGATGAAACGCTTGATTACTCTAGCTGCGACAATACGCTGCTCAGAGTCGAGGTAGGCGCTGGGTTCGTCAATCAAGTAGATATCGGCGGGTATGCCGAGTGCCAGGACGATGGCAACACGCTGCAATTCTCCGCCGGAGAGATTCTGCACTTCCTGGTCGATGAAGTCGTCCATCTTGAGGGGCTTGTAAACATCCGTTTGGAACTGTGGGCTCAAGAAAGCAGCCTTGATCTTTTTGAAGAACAGCTGTCGGACCGTGCCTTGAAATCTTGGTGTGATTTTCTGGGGCTTCATGCTAATGTTCATTGCCGGAATCTTCTTGGTGCCATCAGGCTTCTCTGCACCTGCAAGCATTTTGCAGAAAGTAGTCTTGCCAGTACCGTTCTCGCCCATCATGACGATTATTTCGGAGTCGGTAAACTGGCCAGCTTCAACCATAAGATGGAAACTGCCCAAGGTCTTCTCCATCTTAGGGTAACTGTATCCACGTGACTTGTCGACCATGAACTCCTCCCCAGCTTCACCAATGCGGAATTGCAGGGATTCTTCGCGGAATCGGAGATTTTCGGTTGGGATGTTGCCGTCAAGGAAAATGTTGATACCTTCTCTAACAGACGAAGGTAACGTAACGACACCATATACGGCTGGCTTGCCGTAAAGTACGCAAATAAAGTCGGAAAGGTAATCGAGAACTGACAAGTCGTGCTCAACCACAATCACATAGTCGTTAGGCCGGAGCAAGCTGCGAATTATTTTACCAGCATTGAGACGTTGTTTGACATCGAGGAAAGATGAAGGCTCATCAAACATGTAGCTAGATGCAAATCAGTGGTTTTTTGCGTAGAAATATTTCGGTAGTTCTTACACATCCGCTTTTTGCACGCAGACCGTGCCAATGGCAAACCTCTGCAACTCTCCACCTGAGAGGAGTGTGATATCTCGCTCAAGGACTTGATTTAATTCTGCAGGCCAATTAGCATGCGCTCTTCAGCAATGAAGGAGGACATCTTACCTAGGACGTCAAGGATCTCCTCCGAATTTTCCATCTGGGAACGTCCTTTGATGAGAGTACCAACAGTCTTGTCTGGTCCTTTTACAGCCTTCGGGATCTGATCGACATATTGGGGCTTGACAACGGCCTTAAGATTATCTTCAAGCACCTTTGTAAAATAGTCTGTGAAGCTTCAGTATATGTTATCGACAAGTTTTCCAGTTCTATTACCCACTTTGTAGTTCCGAGCCGCGGAAGTATTTAAGAATCTCCTCCCAATCTGGTGGATTGTCATATCTTCCCAAATTGGGCTTTAACTTTCCACTAAGAATCTTCAAAGCTGTGCTCTTGCCAATGCCGTTTGTTCCTACCAATCCCAGAACTTGGCCAGGTCGTGGCGTCGGCAGCCTGTGTAACTTGAAACTGTTCGCAGAGTATCGATGGGTGACCTGGGTCTCTAGATTGGTGGGCAGATTGATAATGTTGATGGCATCGAACGGGCACTTCTTTGGACAGATACCACATCCAATACAAAGCCGCTCGGAGATGAATGCAATCTTAGACTCGGGGGTGACCTCGATGCAGAGCTTTCCGGTACGCACGACAGGACAAGATTTCTTACACTCTTGCCTACATTTCTGCCCAACTGTTAGGCACAGCTCATGAATAGCTTTTGTAGCGACGCACCTTAGGTTTGCACTATTTATAACCTCGTTGTATCAGCTCTGGTCAAATTTCTGTATTGTTGGAGGGGTAGTAGTGGGGAGTCTGTGGCGCACCTTGTCGCTGTTGACTATCGCAATGCTATTTAGAGCGGATATCAGTTAATGAGAACCTCCTGTGTTCTGCGTTCTGGGACATACCGAGTCAGCCTGTCCGCCATTGTAATGTTGTCGACGTAATAGTCTTGTGTGGGACAAAAGGAAGTGGGGTATTGTAGGTAGATGGTCTTCGGTCGAGGGTGGCCTTTTTTGCTGGCTGCAATACTAAATAGCAGTGATCCTCCAAGGCGGCCTTGAGAAGATCACTGGGCAAAAGGGTGAGTCGGTTGGTATATGTCGTATGCGTGGTATATCCGGTGAAAGCGCTCTGGCTTTCATTCATGACTGGAATTTCGAACTTGGCTAACTAAGCGGGCTTGGCGCTCCGCTCCTCACAGACGGCAAAGTGCAAAGCCCCAGTTCGCAGCCGCTCTTCTACCCGTACCATCTTCCACCCACCAGTCTCACAATACCACCCACCACAACCACGAAACCAAGCCTCTATCTCCCCGTCCGAGGGTATCTGAGCCATGGACTGTGAGTGCACTGTCTATTTTTTCCCATTTTGCTCTTATTGCTGCGTCAAACTTCCCCGGCTGGCGCTGCTCTGCCGCTCGGCGAAGTCCATCATCTTCATCATATATCACGACAGAGCATCGAATGCTAGCCGATATCTGCATGTACCTGTTACTTACTGTATCTTCACGTTGGTTTTGACATGATACTGCCCATTTCAGGCCGCGGGCCGGCCATTGACCACCACGGTGTCTATTCATGTCTTCCATCTCCAAGTCATCAGACACTCGATTTTACGGTCGGACCCTGTTTATTCAAAGTTGTCTCCTTGTTTATTGTCGCCTTCTGATGATATTGGGTCGCCGAACCTCGCCATTCACATTACACCCACTCTGAATTCTCTCAGCCGTGCCGTTCTTGAGTTATCAAGCTGACCGTGAGTTAATCTAGCCGGGTCCATCCTGATGCCCTCTCCTCCGAATCCTACTACCTCCTTTCCACTTACGAATGGCCATTCGTCGCCTCTTGCGCTCAATGTGACAAACATAGACGATATGTCACCCCGAAGCGATAGCGAACTCTCTGACATCAAGGACCCTATCGCCGAAGACCCATCCTCCGATGAAGACTCCCAGGGGAAATCATATGATGTAGAGATGGCAGATGGAGTGACCTCGGAATCTTCTGAAGATGAGGATGCTGAAGGAGAAGCTGATGGCGACTATGACTCCGAAACTCCTCCGCCGGCTCAATTGAATACCGGCCGGGCGTGTAGTTCAACGTCGCAGGACTCACGGAGACCATCGAAGCGGAAAGCCAGCATAGAAGATGATGAATACATAACCCAGAATCCCGAGCTATATGGTCTGCGGAGAAGCGTACGTCCCATCAACATCTTCTGCGAAGCATCCATTAACATCATCCCAGGGCCGTGCTCGACCTAACCGCCGAATCGTGAGTATCTCGGTTCACATGTTTTCTAATAGTGCTCATGTGAATTGGCAGGTCGAGAGCACTGATGACGATGACGATTCTGCCTCCGAGGCACCTCGTAAGAGGCAGAAGACTTCAACCTCAAGAAAGGGTACTGCGCACTCACCTCCTGAGCCCTCTGTGCTCTCTGTGTTTCTGACTTAAATTTCTTGTAGCTTCCCACCAGCCCACTCCAACTCTCGCATCCACTGCCGAATCGGACTCTGATTCCGACACTTATGTTGGTGCTCGGAGAAACGTTCCCACAAAGAAGCAGAGGCAGCGTCAACTGCAGGTGGCGGCCGGTTTATTACCTCCCTCTCGAGCAGAAGTCCGCTTCTCCACAAGGCGTAACAGACCTGTTGCCAATTACAATGAGGATGACGAAGATATGTTTGATGACGAAGAATCGGAGTTGACGACACCAAATTACTGGGGTACAGCTGCTGAAGATAACTCACCAGCTATTGACATCGTTCTCGATCATCGTCCAAAAGAGGGTACTGGTAAGTGAACACGTATAACTAGTTGGTCAAATTCTAATGACGAGTCTAGAGCTGGATCCTAAAAATCCACACAAGAACAACTTCGATTACTTTGTAAGTTTGCAACTGTCCTATCGTATACTGGCTCTCAGCCTAACCTCAATTTTCAGATCAAATGGCAAGGCAAAGCACACTACCATGCAACCTGGGAAGAGTTTGAGACTGTATCGGCATACCGTGGTTATAGAAAGTTAGAGAACTACTTCCGCAAGATTATCATAGAGGAGATGCATTTCAAAGTGCATCAAAAGGATGATCCTGATGACTACGATAAATATAAAATTGACCGAGAGAAAGTCCGAGAAGCCATTCTCGACTTCCAGCAAGTCGAACGAGTGATCGGTACTCACCAAGGAGATGAAGAAACGGAATACTACGTGAAATGTATGTTTAGTCGTTGTGCTGTCACTTTTGAGGTAGAATCTAACATGCAACAGGGAAAGCATTGCCCTACGATTGTTGCACTTGGGAAAGTACCACTCTAGTCAGCAGTCTAGCTCAATCCGAAATCGATCGCTACCTTGACCGAACCTCCAGATTGCCATATTCCGATAGCAAAGAGGCTAATCCTGCGACTCGCAGAAACTTCGTCACCTTAAAGGAACAACCATCATACATCAAGTTTGGCGAGCTTCGTCCATTCCAATTGCATGGAGTCAACTTTCTTGCGCACAACTGGTGGAAAGGGAACAATGTCATCCTGGCTGACGAGATGGGGCTTGGCAAGACTGTTCAGACTGTTGCCTTCATGAACTGGCTTCGGCACAACAGGCGTCAAGAAGGACCATTTATTGTTGTTGTACCATTATCGACTTTGCCTGCATGGGCTGACACATTCAATAACTGGACACCAGACATTAACTATGTCGTGTACACCGGTAAAGAGGAAGCTCGCAAGATCATTCAAGAATACGAACTCTTGGTAGATGGCAACATCAGGAAGGTCAAGTTTAACGTGCTGCTTACAACTTACGAGTTCGTACTTGCAGACTGGCAGTTTCTTTCACAGCTCAAGTGGCAATTCATGGCCGTGGACGAAGCTCACCGACTGAAGAACCGGGACTCGCAACTTTACAACAAACTCTCTGAGTTCAAAGCACCGAGCCGCCTCTTCATAACGGGTACGCCTATCCAAAATACCCTTGGAGAACTCTCTGCTCTCATGGACTTCCTTATGCCAGGAAAGGTGAATCTTGATGAGAACATTGACCTGCAATCCGAGACTGCGAGCCAGAAGATCGCTGAACTTAGTGCTGCTATTAAGCCTTATATGATCCGTCGCACCAAAGAGAAGGTTGAGAATGACCTTCCCCCGAAAACGGAAAAGATTCTTCGAGTTGAATTATCTGACATTCAACTCGAGTATTACAAAAATATCCTTACTAGGAACTATGAAGCTCTTAATGAGGGCGCAAAAGGACCAAAGCAATCCCTCCTAAACATCATGATGGAATTGAAGAAGGCCAGTAACCACCCGCTTATCTTCCCAAATGCTGAAGCAAAAATCTTGAAAGAGGATGCTACAAAGGAGGATACCCTGAAGGCTCTCATCACAACTAGCGGCAAGATGATGCTACTCGATCGACTTCTGACAAAGCTAAAAAGGGATAACCACCGCGTCTTGATCTTCAGCCAGATGGTGCAGATGCTTAATATTTTGACAGACTATCTTCGATTACGCAATTATGCCTTCCAGAGGTTGGATGGCACCGTTACTTCTGGTGATCGAAAGATGGCAATTGATCACTTCAACGCTCCCGATAGCAATGACTTTTGTTTCCTCTTGTCGACACGAGCTGGTGGTCTAGGCATCAACCTCATGACTGCTGATACTGTCGTCCTGTTCGACTCTGATTGGAACCCCCAAGCTGACCTTCAGGCAATGGCTCGAGCTCATCGAATTGGCCAGAAGAACCCTGTCAGTATCTATAGGCTAGTATCAAAGGATACCGTGGAAGAAGAAATCCTTGAGCGTGCTCGCAACAAGTTAATGCTCGAATTCATTACCATCCATCGTGGCGTCACTGACAAAGAAACGAAGGAGTTTTCTGACAAAATAGCCCGGGCTAAAGACATTGCCGGCGAACCCACATCTGCTGATGAAATCAACCGGATTTTGAAACGCCGTGGGCAGAAAATGTTTGAGCAGTCTGGTAATCAAAAGAAACTCGAAGAACTTGACATCGATGCCGTGCTTGAAAACGCTGAGGAACACAAGACAGAGCAAGCCCCTGGGCTCACCTCCGATGGTGGCGAGGAGTTCTTGAAGACATTTGAATATACGGATGTGAAAATTGACCTTGAGTGGGATGACATAATTCCAAAGGACGAGCTCGAAGTCATCAAGGCGGAAGTTCAGAAGAAGAAAGAGGAAGAAGAGACCCGCAAACTTGTTGAAGAGAGTGCTCCAAGGAAGCGCAAAGCCCCATCTTCAGGCGACCGCGAGCAGAGAGCCGCCAAAAAGAGAGCTCGGGAAGCTGCTCGGGAAGCAGCGGCTGATGGAAGTGGTTCTGGCGATGACTCCAGTACTGACAATGACCCCAAACGGCCGTTGAATGTTAAGGAGATTCGGAATCTCATTAGGGCTTACGAAAGATATGGCTCAATAGAGGAGCGCGGAGAGGAGATGATTCGAGATGCTAAGCTTGTTGGCCGCGACATCGATTTGTTAAAGGCTACACTTAACAAAGTGGTTTCAATGAGTCAGAAGTTGCTCAAGGAAGAGCAGACAAGGCTGGAAACAATGGAGAAAGAATCGAACAAAGCCTTAACTAAGAAAGATAAGAAGGCAATTCTATTCGACTACGAGGGTGTTAAGCGTCTGAATGCTGAGACTCTCGTGGAGAGACCTGTCGAAATGCGCATGGTTAAAGAAGCTACTGAAGCCGCAGCGGACTGGAAAAATTTCCGTGTTCCTGACGCAACTAAACCGGCTCACTACACATGTTCTTGGGGCGCACGAGAGGATGGCATGCTATGTGTTGGCATTGCAAGGCATGGGTATGGTGCCTGGGTAGCAATTCGGGACGATGCAGAGCTCGGCATGGGCGATAAATTCTTCCTGGAGGAACATCGCGTTGACAAGAAGGAAGAGCGCAGTAAAGGAGAAGATAAGAACGCGAAGTCACCAGGAGCAGTGCATCTTGTGAGGAGGGCTAATTACCTTTTGACCGTGCTTAAGGAAAAGGCTGGAACTAATCCGAACGCTAAGAAGCTTATTGAAAATCACCACCGCAACAATAAAAAGTCGCTCAGCGGGAGTCGTCGCCCTGACAAATCGATGAGCGTCTCAGCCAGCCCAGCGCCAAGCAACAGCATGCGCAAAGCAGCACGAGATTCTGAAAGACCGCGCATGCGTGCTCACAGCAACAGTGAGAATCGTCACACTGAAAGTCGTGGCGAGAATAGGCAGAATGAGCATGGTGCACTAGACCATCGACATCGACTCCCAGACCACCACCGTGGTGATCATCGTTCTAGCGTTGACCACCGCACTTCACAGTCCGATAGGAATGCTACACCGGAGCTTCGACGTAAGGTTAGTGGTGAGGGCGACAAGGCCAAGCATGCTAAATCCGAGGAGCGTTCTCATCAACACCATAACCGCAGTGTTGATTTGACCTCGAATGGCGCCCAGAACTCACACCGCGATGAATACGCAGAGAAGAAAATGAGGCCAGTCCGTGACCAACTCGAACGCCTCAAGAACTGGAAATCATACCCTGAAGCAACTCGTACGAAAGTTCTTAAATCGTCACTTATAGCTGTTGGTAACTTCATCCGCGCCGAGGCTCGAGATCAGCCCAGCCTGGAAAATCGGTTATGGTAAGTTTCAAGGCCTTCGGTCGAGAGCCTTTGGAGTTTGAATTAACTAACCATGTCCAGGGAATTTGTGGTCAAGAGATATTGGACTGTGAAGAGGACTGCAGAACAAATGGAATCAATGTACAACAAGCTGGTCGCACAAGAGACTGGCGCGAAGAACGAGAGTAGTCCAAAGGCGAATGAACAAGTAAATGGAGCAATTACAAAAGTTTAGGAGTAGACTTGGGTGTTAGGACTTTGGAATCCTAAATCTCTATTTGACGGTTCATTGTGAGGCGTTTCTTCGAGAGGCGTTTCTAACTTTGGGGGTTTTCACTTTTACGAAGTGCATAGCGTCGGCGTTAGGTTCTTTTTCTGATCTGGGGGAGTTTTGTTCTTCATGCATGAACATGACCATTGGGCGGCGTAGGGATATTGGCGGGAATCTGATTCAGATTCAGATTTGATGTTATCGCTTTTTCATTCCATCGGGCATTAGCAGGACAAAATACGGAGTGTGCATAGGAGGGTGTGGACACATGAACAGGCGGCTCGCCTTGTCACCAGGACTATTTTACTCTCAAGCGAGACACGCGCAGGTTATCTAATAGAGGATGCATACATTTTTGCAGCTTCTGGGAATCCCCTTGCCCCTCGGAATACCTTAGAGTGCCTTAGTGCTTTAGAGTTCCTTAGAGTGTTAGGGAATTTTGAGTAGGCAGACTTTCACGAGCCAACTCAAATTCCCAAAAGCAATAATACCGATGAAGCAGTGTATCACGCGAGTCTTACCTCTTTTCCCATGTTAGGCTAACAGCTGATATTGGGACTGAGTGCTTATCAGCCCCCAGCAGTCCCGCTGACGTCGAGTTATGCATGAGGGTATGGTGGAGGGTGTGATGGAGGGTGTGGTAGAGGATGTGGTGAGGTGTTGTCCATCAGCGCAACAAACGTGAAATCCTGACCAGTCAACAAGGGGCGTGCGCGCTGCCAGCCAGCTGTTCCTCCCTGTAAATCCTCCCACGTTTCTTTAAACACTCAGCGCCGGTCAGCCATGTCCTCCTATTCTTCATGTTACCCCGGGTGCCTCTAACATCTTTGATATCTTCTCAGGATGACTTCTGTGCAGTCACTGTTGGTTTTGGCGCTCTCGATTTGGTGCATATTTTGCAATGCTGCCCCGCAGGTTGGCGCAGGTACAGCTGCTAGGATAAAGGCCCAGCCACTTTCACGTGGCCGCAAGCTAAACGGCAGATTTTTGCACATAACCGGTACGTCGGCTTCAGCACTGCAATACTCTCGGATCACCATGTGTGGAGGGGGAAACACTGACGGGCTACTCCAGACTTCCATCCCGATCCTTTTTATAAGACATACTCCTCCACAGAGAAAGAAGCGGCCTGTCACCGAGGACATGGGCCTGCGGGAGTCTATGGCGCAGAGACGTCCAACTGTGATACCCCAATATCCCTTGTCAATGCGACTTTCCAATGGATCGAGGAGAACCTCAAGGGCACAATCGACTTCGTGATCTGGACGGGGGACTCGGCGCGGCACGGCAACGATGAGAAGTTGCCACGGAGCGAGCAGCAGATCGTGGAACAAAATGAGTTGCTGGTTACCAAGTTCACAGAGGTTTTCGGGAAGGACGACAATATCAACGACACGGACCCTACAAACGATTTTACCATTCCTATCGTTCCGACGTTTGGCAACAATGATATGATGCCGCACAATATCTTCGAGGCTGGGCCGAACAAATGGACGCTGAAATACTTGAAAATTTGGAGGAATTTCATACCGGAGGCGCAGAGGCACCAGTTCCAGAGGGGCGGTTGGTTCTACGTGGAGGTGATTCCCAACAATCTGGCGGTCATCAGCATGAACACGATGTAAGTCACAAGAAAGCTTTGGCATAGAGTCAGCGGACATATGGCCGGGTACTTACAGGTCGGCAGATACTTCTTCGACTCGAATGCAGCTGTGAATGGCTGTGCCGACAAATCAGAGCCCGGGTACGAACACATGGACTGGTTACGAATACAGCTACAATTTCTCCGCGATAGAGGCATGAAGGCTATCCTAATGGGTCACGTGCCCCCTGCGCGGACAGATAATAAGCTAAGCTGGGACGAAACGTGTTGGCAAAAATACTCTCTATGGATGCAGCAATATCGGGATGTCATCGTTGGGTCTCTCTATGGACATATGAACATTGATCACTTCATGCTTCAAGATTTCAAGGACATTGGTAAAGATACAAAAACAGGCAAGATGGAGATTATGAATACCCGTGTAAGCATGCTCGAAGATGGGGAGATAACAACTGCCTCTGCATCCGATTATCTGATCGATCTCCGCGACGAATGGGCTAAGCTTCCATCACCGCCCAGTTCATCATCAATGGCCGAATACACGGATGGTAAGGGAAATGAACTGTCTACCTGGGAATGGATTCTAGAATCACTGCGTAGCCAAAAGAAGAGCAACAAAAGGAAGAAAGGCGGCAAGGGAGACAAGGGAAGCTTCTTAGACAAAATTGGTGGTCCATGGGGTGAGCGATTCAGCGTATCTCACACCTCGGCTAGTGTTGTTCCAAACTACTTTCCAACCCTGCGAGTCTTTGAATACAACATCACTGGCTTAGAAGACCTCGTCATCCCTGATGACGCTCCTCTTAGTGGTTTTCAAGATGACCCCCAAGCCCTGTTCAAGGACGAATCACTAATCCTGGATGGCTCCGTTGAGCTTTCGAAGAAGAAGAAAGGCGGAGAGGAGAAGGGAAAAGTCAAGAAGCCCAAGAAGTACAAATTCGTTGTTCCAGCTCCGCCTTCAAAGTCTGCTCCGCCAGGTCCAGCTTATTCCCCCCAAACTCTCTCTCTTACTGGATATGCTCAATACTTCGCCAATCTTACGCACATTAACAACGACTTTGTGGATCAGGAACCTGGTCCTGTTGATGCGCATAAAGTGATTGGCGCCGAAAGGTGGAAGGAGGGGAAACATCAAGGGAAGAAAAGCAAACACCGGAAACCGCATCCGAAGAAGTTCAAGTATCAAGTCGAGTATAATACTACGGATGATAAGATATTCAAACTTCAAGACCTGACGGTAAGGAGTTACCTAGATTTGGCACGTAGGATTGGAGAATATAAACAAAAAGGGCAAGAATTTCTCGAGGAACAGAAATATGAATGCGAGAAAGAGGAAGAGGTGGAGCATGGCAACGCTGATGCAGAGAAAAAGGGTAAGGACAAGAAGAAGAAGAGGAAGCATGGGAAGCACGGAAAGACCACTATCTGGTTTACATTTATTAAGCGGGCGTTTGTGGGGACTTTGGATCCAGATTTGATCGAGGAAGAGTTTGGATCTCGGGTTAGGAGTTCGGAGGAAATTTCGGACAGCATTATGGCTTCGCCTGAGCTATGATATATCAAGGGATACGGTGGATTTTTGCGTTGTGCCCCAACGCAGCATTGGCATGGGACGGTGTTTAGGTGGAAATGTCGGTTGGCATTTGATGGTTTAGCGGAAGTATTCATGTGTGGCTATCTGGAATTGCTTTTTATGCACGATACCTACTTGCCTAGGGTACGAGTGAATGTTCCTTTATGTTTTCGTTATTGTAGGTAGCTCATCAGACATCAATTCAATCTTAGAACTTTCTAATAGTCACTCCTAACTGATTGAGTCTATACCCCACAGTCAATACCCCATAGCCCAAGTGAAACTATTCTAAGTCTAGTTGGTCCTCCATGGAGGTATTTCTCTTTCATCGTATTGTACTTGTCTTTGCAGCTTCGGCCTGAACGAGACTTCTAACTGCTCGAGGTTACCGCTTTGTCATTCGAGAGATGCAGCAACGTCAATCGAAGAGTAACCTCCACAGACGTGACGGGCTATTTGCAGCGTGTCTTCTATTTCTCGCATTATACTTCCAATCACACCTACTTGACTTGCTCTGAAAATCTAGATTCGGTTCGATGATCGAGAATCTGCGCCACAAGTACTTAAAGATGCGCCTACCTTAGGAAAGATCAAGTGGAAGTCGACACTTAAAAAATGTCTCAACAAGCTATATTCGTAGAAGCCATCGGCCATCCAGTCGTTCTGGGCACACGACCAATTACCGAACCACGAGAGAACGAAATCCTAGCCAAAGTAACCAACGTTGAATGTAAGTCCCTCTACCCTCCCGCTTTCCATCGAAACCAATACCTGCCTCTCCCCAATCATCAACCCAAGCCCAGTAAACCCTCATGGCGAAAAAATCCGCGACGAGGGCCTCTTCACCGGCGACAAAGCGCCCTACATCCTCACCAACGACATCGCCGGCACCGTCACGCGCGTCGGACCAGCCGTCTCGCGCTTCCGGCCCGGTGACCGCGTCTTCAGTCAGGCCGGCGCGGGCTCCCTCGACCGCGGCGGCTTGCAACAGTATGCGCTTGTCGACGCGGACCTTCCCGGCGAATGCGATGGCCGCGTTCGTTACGCTGTTCCATGCGTCTAGCTGCGGCGTCCTGCCGCCGTATGCGCCGCCGGCGGAGCGCGACGCGTTTAGGGCGGAAAGGCATGCAGTCAGAGTACTGGGTGCGGGAGCGAATTGCGAGGACGGGCGTGTAGTTTGCGCGCGTGGCAGGGTTCAAGATTATTGTGAAGGAGTGGAATGTGAAGTTACTGACAGAGCTTGGAACGACGCATGTGGTTGATCGGCATGCGGAAAATGTGGAGGAAAGGGTGAGAGCGGTGGTGGGGAACGGGTTGCGATGAATGAAGGGGAGGTTAGGCTGCTTTCGGGCAGGGTGAAGGGGACGCTGGTGGGGTTGTTGCCGGGGACGGCGGATGAGGAGAGTGAGAGGGAAAGGGAAGGGTTTGAAGTCGGGACGTATGCATCGGGAGCTAGGAGTGTCGTTTTGGAAGCATCTTCCTAGTTGGATTGGTGAGGAAAGCGTGAGGCCGCTAGGATATGAAGTTGTCGAGGGGCTAGATGGGAGAGGGTTAATGAAGTATTGGATGGGTATCGGGATGAAAGGCAGAGGGGAAGGTTCATGTGCATCCTGACATCTCGGTAGTTAGGGATGGAGCTGAGGGCGGTTAGGTTAACATGGATAGCGCCGATTGCTGTATTCTTGCTTAGTAACAGTACAACTTCTTTAACTCTAAATGGTAGGCGCAGTCTTTTACAGAGATAACTTGAAGTTTCGTTGGACCTTATGGGATAGCATCGTTTAGCGGGGAAACGGTGACCTTTTGCGCTAAGCATTAAAAGGATTAACGCATACGCTAAATATTAGGCATACAATTGGGTATCGCAACGGCTTTTCGTGTAATAAAAACATATTCAGCACAATTGAGAGCGGCCCCGCAGCCGTACTTATCTTGCTCTCGTCGCAGAGTGCTGTACGCGAATCACTTGATGTGAGCACTACGATTCAGCATCTCCCCATTTTTGTGGTTGGCGATTACACCCCACCTCAATTTGGTCATGTGCAGGTTTGTATTATTATTGCTACTCCTACACTCTATCGTGCTTTCCCCAGTCTCACAACAACAGTGGCCGTTTCAATATCATCCGAAGATGCTACTCTATCTCTTGGTTCCAGATCTTGAGGCAAAATCTGGTTCCTTCGAGCTTGAAGGATATCATTGGGCACTTGAACCGCATGATCTTGAAGCAGACGATGTAATGGAGCCTGTGTTTACCTGCATTTCTTATAGTTGGGGGCGTGGACGAGAACCTAGCCCGCTCCGTATCAATTTCGATATCTCCGATCGGACACTACCAGCATTAGCTACTGCTATAAAGCATCGACCGTCCTGCAAGCGCGTATGGATAGACGCCCTCTCCGTTCCTGAAGAGCCGCAAGAGCGGGCTCGTTGTTTGGGAAGTATGGGCTACATCTACTCTCTGGCGGAAGAAGTCCTCGTCGTACTCTCAAGTGGAGCACAGACGGCGCTCGAGCAGATGAGCAAGTCGGACCGCATTGACCATGATAGCCTCCATAATTTAGAGAAAGAGGATTGGATATCCAGAGCATGGACGTATCAAGAAGCTGTCAACAGCAAGAAACTATACATTACTTGCGAAGGGCCACATGGCGCTCTTGTTGCTGGAAACCATTTTATGAATTGTGTGGGGTACACGCTATCCCGCCTAGAAGGCTCTAACTTCGACAAGGAGCAGCAGTTTCCTCGCCTTTATGCTTTCCAGGACCTCATCGCGGATTACATGATTGCAGGCTATGAGGAGCGGTCAGCGCTGCAGGTCATGTCCAACATGGACAAGAGGACCTCGGGCCAACCGGACGACCATTTCTATGCCATGATGGGCGCGATTAGCACCACCCCCGCAGATTTTTCTGGCACAATACACCCCTGCGAAGCGTTCATGGCATTATGCGAGAGCAAGGGCGATTACTCTTTCATTTACTCGGCTGCGAAGCGCGATCCGGCCTTCATGAGACGCTGGCGACCGGTGGCTGGGGACTTACCATCTATACTCCCTTGGCACGGCTCGGGTGCGGGTCAACCTGGTCATAAAGAAGGAAGTGCTTTGTACTTAGACTTCATGATGACATTTCAGAGGTCACCAATCGAAGAGGATGTGGAAAGATTTCTTAGGGAATGGATCAAACCCACCAGTACGCAACTACAACTGCCATTGCATCATTTGGCTTACACTTTTCTCCAGACTATGGGGTTTAGAGGAAGTTCGGAATATGTTTCCACGGCCAAAGGCTATTTTTTTCCTTTGGAGCCTATGAAATCTGATGATGTTGTTGTCTTGGTAGCGACCAAGGTGGGCTGGGTATTCGGTGCACCTGGCCTTGCTTTTCTTGACGAATTGAATGAGAGAGTCTATATTCCAGGGGTTTTCGTTGGGTGTATTAATGAGAAAGATTCGACTTCAGTTAGAATGATATAAGAGCTAAGCCAATTCATAGCTTGAGCCGATCCGTCTGCGGGCCTCTCGGTGTCGGCTGAGCCAGGCGTAAAAATGTTGGAAATCATTGCATAGATGCAGGTCTGCAGAATGATTGAAAGCCAAATGTTTCATATTGCGCGGATGGTCGAAGTCCTTCGGAGCAGGGCCTGCTCCTAAATAAAGCCGCACTGTCATATCTCCAAGAATTTTCTATAGCCATCCCAGCCCTAACACCACCAACGATCCCCCAGATATGGCGGACCAAGATGCGGCAGCCTCGCAGAACAAACCTGCAGGCTCTGCAGGCCCAGCAGCCGCAAAACCTCCCAGACCTCCCAACCCAGTGTTCAAGATGATGGGTGCGGTCCTCTGTTTCTCAAAATTCCAATTCCCAAGCTCACAATGACCAGGCCTCCCCAATTTCCGGCTGCGGCTCCCGTCGCGCAATTGGATGATCTTCCTCACAATTACCGGCTCCTGGACGGCGGCCCTGGTGTACGACCGGCGGGAGAAAAAACGTGTGCAGAAGAAATGGGCGAAGCTGGTCTCGCACATTGCGCAGGAGCCGCTCGATACGCAGACCATGCCGCGGAAAGTCACGATATACCTATCGGCACCCCCCGCTGACGGTTTGATGTCCGCTCGCGACCACTTCCATGAGTACGTGAAGCCGATGCTGGTGGCGGCAGCGTTGGATTGGGATGCGGTGGAAGGGCGGAGGGAGGGCGATGTAAGAGCTGGATTGGCGGAGCGGATACGGAAGTTGAGGAAAACGAGGGGGGAGGAGTCGGCGGAGCCGTTGGAGGAAGATTTAGATGTGGTGCTGGCGCAAACACGGCAGAAATCAGGAGTGAAGGCCTGGGATGGGCCAGCGGGAGATATAATTATTGGGAGGAATACGTGGAAGGAATATATCAGGGGCCTGCATGAGGGGTGGTTAGGGCCGTTGGATCCCCCTAAATCACCGACGGATGCCGCGCAGGAGACTACGAGCTCCAATACACTAGAAACCACCACTCTTGAACAACCGACTTCTACTGAGTTTAGTACGGACACGGCCTCGACGCCTGTTGATGATGCCTCCCCAACTGCTCCTGTAACCCCACCAGCTACTCCGGAAGCTGAGAAACCAGCAGAGGAAGAATCTAAGAAATCCGCTAAAATGAAGCAACCGCCTCCATTCAACACCACCGCCTCCTATGGAACCTCCGTAATCTCCCCGAATTGCCCGCTTGAGTTACCACCTTCAACTACGATACCTTTTCCTCACCTCCTCGGGTTCCTTAATACACCAATCCGCATGTATCGATTTCTAAACCGCCGACACCTCGCAGACGACATCGGCCGGCAAACCGCAGCTGCTGTACTTGCAGTATACCAGCCCTACGGTAGCCCTGGAGAATCGCACTTTAATCCTGAGAGCAACTCCTTACCTTCCGGTGAGGAATCGAACGATAGCGCTAGCCAATGGGAACAGCAGCGACAACTTCGGCATGAAGAAGCAGAGTGGCACAAATCTGTACGAGAGCGAAAAGATGATGATGGTGGGGAGAGAGTGTGGTTAGACGACATCGTACTAGATCCGCGAATCGCGGAACGGATGCGGAAGTTCGAGCTCGACTCCGAGCACGAGGAACGGGCGCGCAAGATTGCCGCTGAAATCGGAGATCCTTGGTGGAGAGGGGTCTGGGTGAAAGGGAAACAGGAAAAAAAGGGGTCGAACCAATGGGGAGATGAAGTGGAATAAGACATGCCACATTTTTGGGCATGATATTCGCCGCGATTTTAGTAGACTTGAGGCCTTGTACAAATAAGAAGTGTATAATACCGGCACAGGCGGATATGGAAACAGGAACAGGAACGGATACCTCTGTACAATAATGCGTAGCGGTGGGGCTAGCTTTGTAGATAGACGTTTGCTGGCGGCTCTTCTATCTTCCTTGCCGATTCCTGGATATATTTCTAGGAAGGCTTTGGTAATAAGACCATTTCACTCTCATCACATCAATTCTCGCATTCGCGTGACTGCATCAAGTACTTGATCAAGCTATGACGGCACAGTCCCACCCTCACCACATCCCCTCCATCCCCTACACCTCCCCCACTACCCCCCTCCAAACCCTCGACATCTGGCTCCCCCGCCCACTTACGGAATCTTCGCCCACAAACACCGTCTGGATCATGTAAGACCAACTCCGACGCCCACTTCGTCTGCGCTCTGCTGGAGCCGCAGCCCACTAACCCGCGTATCTCCCACCCACCTCAACCCAAAACTCACTCGCCCACAGCTACGTCCACGGCGGCGCCTGGCGCGACCCGGAGCTCACATCCTCCCAGCTGCGGCCCGCGCTCGCGCACCTCTTCCCCTCCCCCGCATTCCCGCCCTCGGCCTCCATCGCCCACATCGCCGGCTTCGCGAGCCTCAACTACAGACTCAGCCCCTACGACTCGCACCCGACTTTCCCCAGCGATCCGCACGACGAGAGCAGGAACGTGCGGCACCCGGCGCACGTGCGGGACGTCGATGCCGCGTTCGAGTGGCTGAGGAGCGCGTACGGCGTCGGGCGTGGGTCAGCGGGCGGAGATGCGGTAGAAGGCGATGCGGGCGCGGATGGAGCGGCGCGGTATGAGTGGGTCGGCATTGGGCATTCGTGCGGCGCAACGCTGCTGCTGCAGCGCTTGGCCGGCATTGGGTTAGGTGGTGTTCCGGCTTCTGCCCGCGTACGGCCGCCGGTTGCGTTGGTTCTGCTGGAGGGTATCTATGATATGCCGCTGCTGCTGAGGAATCATAGCCAGCCCGGAGTCAGGGAGATGTATGTGGAGATTCTGGAGGGTGCGTTTGGGACGGAGAGGGACGTTTGGGAGCGGGCGAGTCCGGTTAAGGGTACATATGGTCGGCATGAGGTGAGGTTGATTGTGCTGGGACAGAGTGAGGAGGATGAATTGGTGGAGTGGGAGCAGGTGGAAGCCATGGAGGGGGTTTTGAAGAGGCAGGGATGGGCTGGGGAGGGTGAGGGCGAGGGGGAGCGGGAGCGTGTTATTGTGGTCAAGAAAATCAAGGGGGCCCATGACTTTGTGTGGGAGGATGGTGCACAGGTGGCTATGTTAATCGAGGAGGTCGTGAGGCAGTTGTTTAGGTGAGGTGTTGAGGGGTAAATGGGGTATAGTTTTCAGAGTGAAGTGTATCAGAAAAGGCGATGAACAAATGTGAAGGTTTCAGGTTGTATGTTTGATTCAAAAATCAAGAATACCTACCCGAATATGAGCGGTGGTGTTTTCATCTATTGATACAAAGTAATGTTCTACAAATTCCTTTTAGTGCCACGAATTCTCCTAATGCCTGTTCGTTGTCTTGTCGAAACTATCCAGTACAGAGCTCGTCACGTTATCTGTCGTAGTCTGCACCTGCTCCACCCCCCTCTCGAGCTCTTCGATCTTCTGGCCTCCGGGGGTCGAGGCGCTGCTACCTCCGCCTAGCATTTTAGTAGCCATCGCCTTAGCTTGTCCTTCATTGACTTTTCTGTAGACCGCCATTGCACTGGCGATCATGCTTCCAATATCACCCACATTACCAGGAACAATAACTGATGTTCCTTCCTTGGCAAGCTTGCCAAATGCGTCCACATACTTCTCCGCAACGCTCAAACTAACGGCGTTCTGTGCCGCGCCTTTGCCTTGTGCAATGGATTTTGCCACCGCGTCAATACCCGTAGCCGTTGCTTGCGCCTTCAGCAAGATTGCCTCCGCCTCACCACTGGCCATGTTGATTTGTTCCGCTTTCAACGCCTCGGACGCCAGGATCACACTCTGCTTCCTTCCCTCAGCAATGTTGATCGCGCTCTGTCTCTGGCCTTCGGATTCCAGAATCTCGGCACGCTTGCTTCGCTCCGCAGTAACTTGTCTGTGCATAGCTTCGACAACCGGCGCCGGGGCATGGATATCTCGGATTTCGTAACGCAGGCAGGTGACGCCCCAGTCCTGGGCAGCCTCGTTGATGGCAGCGGTGATGTTTGCGTTGAGGTTAGCGCGCTCTTTGAGCACGTGGTCGAGTGAGAGTTGGCCAATTTCTGAGCGCATGGTCGTTTGCGCGAGCTGCGAGATGGCGTATTCGGCGTCTTCGACCCCATAGCTTCATAGAATGGTAAATTAGTTAGGGTACCTTCAGGACGTAACCAGAAAAACAACGCCGTACCTAGCTTTGTATGCGTCGAATACTCGCGTGTACAACACGCCATCTAATTCCAATGTGACGTTGTCCGCCGTGATTGCGCTTTGGCTGGGGATCTCAATTGCTGCTTCTTTCAAACTCTTGACGTATGCTATCCGGTCCAGAAACGGTATCAAGATGGCGAATCCGGGCTGCAATATCTTGTGGAACTTCCCCATGCGCTCAACTATCCATGCCGTCTGCTGTGGTACGAAGCGGATGATGGTATTCGCAGGAAGAGACTGTCTCTGAAAGTAGGATGTGGGCGAGCTACCAACTCCTGTGGCCGAAGCGAGAGAGAAGAGGCTATTGCCCGTGGTCTGCGCGAATGACTGGGGGAACTGGGAGAAGTGCCGGACGGGGAGGAGAGATGGATGGCGAGAAGTTGTGGGAGTTGATAGCGCGGCAATGGCGGGCCTTGATGGTATTCGGTTCCTGGAGGTTCGAAATAAGCCTGACATGGCCGACTCGACCAGCTGAGCGGCTGGCGCCATGTTGAAGCTTTGATGTGGTCGGAGTGATGCGCAAGGAAAGTCGTCGCCGAGCTTCACCTGCAAGCCCCTGCGCGTCACATGCGCGTCACGTGCTTCGCTTAAGGTTATTCGTCTGTATCCCTGAAATTCATCCATTCGTTATCGATAATAAGTGGCTGGTTAGATCAACGTAATTGATTATAATTGTACGCGTACTCTGTGAATGCCAGTGGGCCAAGGGATAGAATCAAGCCCCTTTCGCCATACAGTCTTGTGCACGACCGGCCTTCCCCCCTTTGGCGAGCTGTAGATTCGGTACGGGCATTCAATTTCGCTAGATTGCCACTAACTGTACATAGCAATCGTAGTGAACGCCTCCGCAGTTTCGCAGTGTCGCGACCTTTGTCAAATGTCGTAAGGTTCCCACCCGTACGATATTGCCAAATTTCATCGGCCTCTCTGCAGAGACAGCGTTGTATCCGTGTTTCGGTGGCCACAACGGAGGGGGAGAAGAGGAAGCGTACTTCAATTCGATTCTCCTGGCCAACCAAGGCGATTCTCCAGGACAACCAAACTAGTCTTTAACGAAAACTCCCCTCACCAAGACCTATTTCCGTCTTTGGACCTGAGCAGCCGCCGCTTTAACCTGAGCCGAGGGTAAGCAGCCCTACTCCTCAACGAGACCACGATACTCGACTGGGATCCTGTACTCTTCTGAACACCGTAGCGTAGCGGGAGGCTGGGGAACAGGCAGGATCAGGGCATAAAGTGGGCGCCCAGGCGACGGCCATTGCTTACCTACGAGTGAGTTTGTTTTTCTGTTCTCCTCGTATACACTGTCTCACTCCCTCCATCGCCATGAAATTCTCCGTAGCGGCATCGCTTGCGGCCACGGCGATCGCGGTGCCGACGATCGCGAGGTCGAATCCCCACCAAGTCTGCGTCGGTTCATGCTTCTCTTCTTTTTGTCCCTTCTGTTCATCCCTTCCCCTCCTTCCTTCCGACTCGCAATTGAGCTAGCTGTAACACTGACCTGTGTCAAGTGCGCGGCTCTCGCTGCAGACAAGCAGCTGCAGGGCAAGGTCCTCCTTCCAAATACCGCAGCGTACAATGCGGAGTTAGATACCTACTACTCGGCCAATGCGGCGCAACATGCCTGGTGCATAGTCCTGCCGAAGAGCACGGCGGATGTGCAGGCCACGGTCAAGATTATGACCAAGGACCAATGCCCTTTCGGTATCAAGGCGGGTGGCCACTCGGCGTGGAAGGGATCCAACAGCATCGCTAACGGCGTCACGGTCGACTTTGGCTACATGAACACGACAAGCTACAACCCGGACACTGGAATTGCCTCGATCCAGCCCGGTGCACGATGGGGTTCTGTGTATGAGTTTGTCGATCCATACAACGTCACGGTTGTCGGCGCGCGAACTTCGGTGGTTGGTGTTGGCGGCTTCACCACGGGTGGCGGGGTAAGTGTTTTCTACATACTGGGTCGACGGGCGAGCACTGGCTAACAACTTTTCAGTATTCCTTCCACAGCAACTCTCATGGCTTTGCATGCGACAATGTCGTCAACTGGGAGATTGTTCTTGCCGACGGCAGCGTCGTCAACGCCAACGCCAGCACGAATCCCGACCTCTGGAAGGCCCAAAAGGGCGGGTCCGGAAACCTGGGCTTCGTCACCCGAATTGATCAGCGTAAGCAATTGTCCCTTTTTTCTATAAAAACAAAAATCATGGGCTATACAGCGGGCTAATAATGTAACTTCAGAGACTGTCGAGGGCACCCAACTATGGGGTGGGTTCACCAGCTACAACCTGAGTGAGACAGACAACGTCTTCAATGCCTACCTCGACTTTGTGGAGAACACCCAAGAGAACTCTCCCGACCAGACCATCATTGCCCTCTACTACGACTATACTGGATTCTCCATTCGATCCATCTTAACCAACAACGAGGGCATTGCTAACGCCCCCGCGTTCGACGGCTTCCTTGTGCTGCCCAACATCTCTAGCACCTTAACGGTGGGACCCGAGGCGGAGATCATCCCCCAGTTCACCGGTCCCACGCCTCTTGGTCTCTAGTAAGTTCAGCATACATCTGCTTCTTCTTATTAGTTTTATATAATCATCGACTAATACCTTACAGCGCCAACTGGTTCACTGGTATGGCCACCAACAGCTTCGAGGCCCTTAGCATCATCAACAAGCTGCATCCCGAATATGTCGCCAAGATGGTGGCCGCCGCGCCCACCTCTAACTTTAGCACCCTCATCGAGTTCCAGCCCGTCACCGATACCATGGTCCAGAACAGCGACAAGCGTGGGGGGAACATCCTCGGTCTGGAGCCCATCGTCGCAGACGGCCCTGTCCTCATGTGGCTCGTCGTGCTAACTGTCGACACCGAGGAGAACCAGGCGGTCATCCTGCCCATTGCACGCGAATTCGTCGCTGCCATCAACCAGAACCTGCAGGAGGCCGGACGTTTTGTTGACTGGATCTACCTCAACTACGCCTGGGGTAATGAGAAACCGTACAGCCACTACGGACAGGCCAACCTTGACCTGCTGACGGCCGTGTCGCACAAGTATGATCCTAACGGTGTGTTCCAGAAGCTACGCCAGACCGGCTTCAAGTTCAGCTAGAGGAGCGGCCTGGACTTGTCTATAGACCTATAGCTACGGTGCTGGGTATTATTCTTGAGAATCAAAGCCACATTAACGAAAGACCTATCAAAAGTCCGGCTCTTCCACATATTCTGTTGCACTAATTGTCCATCCGTGATTCTTCATTTCCCTTCGTATATGATTACTCGGGCCGTCCTCGTACACTTCGACAATGATCTCTTGTAGGGACGAAAAGGCTCTGAAGCGAGCATCGACCAGCGCCAACGCCTCAGCAACGATCTTGGGATGATCAAGTGCATCGAGCTTCACCTCCATGGCATTGGTGCTATGTAGGGACGTTGTAAGCGTGCCTAATTCGGTGTAGTCACTCTAGATCTTCGCGAGAATGCAAACGCTATCGTCCTCGAGAGTGAGATCATGTAGGTCGAGATAGTGGAATTGGGGAAAGTCGACACAGATATACAGGATATAGCTTGCGTTGTTGCGGCCAATCTGCTCGAGGAACGAGGTTATGTCCTCAGAAGTGCACATGGTAAAATCGAAACGATTCTGGGCGTAGAGCATCGAGCTGGCCTCGAGGTGGACGGTCTTGTTCGCGCGAAGGAGCCGCGGAGTAAGCGCTCGGATTTCGGTGTGTCGGGCATGCCACGGGTTCTTGAAGCACTAAGAGTTGCTCATATATGTTGTTGCGGAGTTCGCTGGGGAGGCTGAGGAAGTTGGCCGACATGTCAGTGGTCGTGGGCTGTTGATGCTGTGAGATTCAGTCAACGCTTCTTCGCAAGTTGCGGACCGCAGACGCTGCATTCATCGATATCAGACATGCCGTCGAGAAGCTGCCAGCAGGGAATTTTGCATTGTACGATCTGAAGCCTTGTCATCTTTGTTTCGATGTTCCCGATCTTGCTTGCTGGGAGTATCGAGGTCATTGGTATCATAGCCGGAGCGTTCGCTCACACCGCCGGATGAGGCATATCACTGGTGAACCCTTCTGAGCAAGGTGGCTCTATGTGTATCATTTCGGCTACTTATTTATCTAGCCTAAGAGCCTTAATGTAATAATACTATTAATCGCTAGCACCATGCTCAGCTGCGCAACACGTGTAACGGCAGGGCATGCTCGGATTAATAATAAACACCGACGGCTTAACTCCAGTCAGCGTCGCCTAAAATCCACTAGTCGCCGATTCATTTCGGGAGGAAGTTATGACCGCATACTTCGCCTGCCTCCAGCACTCGGCCTTAAGAACATCTTTACCAATCGCGACTCGGCTTTTGAGGGTATATCCTCCGAGCCTTCGACTATAAGGATGACTTCGTGTCTACTTGATCGTCTTTCTCCATACAGAGTCTTTACAGAACCTCAAACTCGAAATCGGTTACAACCATCTTGAGCGTCTAAAAGCCCACCGATCATTCTCACACAAATTATACGATACTTCCTCACAATTAATACACCGCACCCACCACATTATCCTCAACAAGCATGTCCTTACGCAATCTCGAAAGCATGACTCTCCCGCTTAGTCGCGAAGTCACTGTCTACGAACGCGATTACGACTTCATATACCTGCCTATAAAGGCCGAGAGAGAGTCGGTCGATATCCGACGCATGCCAACTCCAGGGCCAATGCGGAGGAAGCAAAAGGGCTTGAGCAGGCTTTGGCGCCACAAATGAGAGTTCTAGTGATGAGAGGTCTACTGAAAAGGAATTTGGACAATACTTTTGCCTGACTCGAACGGCGAAAGATGATGGGCGCTTGTAGCAACCGCAGGTTGTCGAGCTCGCCTTGAAGGAGTGTAGGGCAGATCTTACCGCAGCTTTGGATATAGCTCATGGGCTTATGGAAGGCAGACGAGCGCTGGTCGAAGATTGCCTTTTTCCGCGTCAAGCCAAACAGAGGTACAGCTGGACTTGGGCTTGGCGCGTGTCTACATTTTAATTGACAACATTTGAAGTGTTATTGGCTTCGTAAGGCACCGCATAGGCCATCCGTTTCCAGAGAGAGTTAGATTTGGGGAAGAGAGAATCTGTTGTGGTTGGTGTATACATTATATACCGTATAATACAGAAGATTTCTATGCTTTTATAGTATATTCACCTATTGCGTGTTAGTACATCCTGATTGCACGTAGTCTCCTTGATGCATCGATACCTGAGAAATGTATGAGTTTATGTCGCTTATCAACGACACTCACCGAGCATTCATTGAGACGTGAAAAGATCTCGCATTTCAAGTAGGCGAACCAAAAGGCTTGATGACTGAAGTATGTTAGAAATGTGGCACTCTTGTTAACGTCTCAATACGTCACCGGGTATGCGGGGTTTTCTCGCCAACCTCGATGGCTCTTGACGGAGTTCTATAATTACCCCTCACTTCCGTTTTGTGACCTATCCCCCTTTCGCCGTGTATTGCGCAGCCTGCTGTTCGGCCACCACGACGGTTCTCTCGGAACCACGCGTGCTCTGCAGTTGCCGAAGATTATGGTTAAGGAATCTCGAGACAGGCAACCAACGTCATCCGACCCTATTCAAAAGTATAACTATCTTTGAAACAGCGACTCCTGTATTGCCGTAAGGAGACATCATAAGAACTCTCAGTAATTGCTTCTTCTACCTCAGAGTCAGTGGCTTGACTTCTAAGCAATGGGGCCGAAAACCAGTTCGGCTTAAGCAAACGTCATGCTCTTCTATGCGCGTTTCTGCAGACGTCCATGCGCTGGCCCTCGGGCCGTCCTCCCAAATAATTCTGTCCTTCCTCTATCACTGTCATTCAACAAAGTAATCTAATAATCACTCTATCGTTCAAAACTCTCAACTACCGTAAATTTCTTCACAAATGGCTCATTCCAATATATTATTCCGCGATTCTATCTGGAGAGGGAACTCCACACCTATTCAAGGACACGGGCGTGTGTCCCCAGTATCGTTCAATAGCCCAATTACTCCCGTTAAGCCACACTCCAAAGCCTCATCCCAATACACTCTCGTACCGCTCTTAGAACGCACGAATATGGTAGCAGAGGGAAATCAGGCCGCCGGTGTGTATGATAGGGAGCCACCGCTCTACCAGCATGAACCATCGGACAACCCAAGGCGTCATAATGGACCTCTGACCCAACGCTACATTCACTGGCTCTCTCCTACGGTGATGATAGCATCCCTAATAGCCGGAGTATGTCTCGCTATTGGACACCACTGCTATTACACCTGGCTCAATGGCCGGGTAGTTGGGAACGTAGGGAGACAGCAATGGGCTCTTCGGTAAGTCAAGCCATTATTTTTCATTTATATGCGACTCCAGCTACCCTCTAACTGACCAAGTTTTGGCAATGCCTTCGCTATAGTTGTTGCATTGTGCTTGAAGACTGCCGTTGGGATTGCCTATATCCAGCATCTATGGCGGACTTTAAGGTACCGGTTCGTTTCTCTCAAGACTATTAATGACGCCTTTGGCATAGGAGGCAACATTCTGTCATTTCTGAATTGGGAATTGTGGCGGGAGATCCAAATTGGGGCCGTTCTTGCTCTAGTCTTATGGTGAGCATGCACAAGCCAGGAAAGGATCCATACACATCTGTGAAGAGCAACTCACCTCCTTTGGCAGGTGCATACCTTTATCTACCCTCTTTACACCTGCGACGCTTTCTGTAGGCCACGCGGAGAAACTTGAATTTGCTAATATGCAGGTACTGAAGATGGATATATCAAACTCCAGCCTGGAGCGGGTCTTCACTTACAGGACGAGAGCTGACGTCCCGGTGGAGGGGGCCTCAGCACGCCTTGGGAGAATTATTGGAGCAGTAGTCTCTGGAGGTGAAAGACTTTCGTTCCAACCACCATCTTCCCAGCCGAATACATCCTATGCTTTGCAAGTGTATGTACCGTTGATGCAATGCAATCCAGCCAACGCAACTCTGGAAGACCTTATTGTTAAAATAGTTCCTGAAGCAAACGGAGCCGATAGTCCGGCCGGCGACTTCTCTATATATCCTGGAAATTTTCCCCTCGACAAAGAGACTTTTCATTGGAGATATAACATGACAGATGGTAAATTACAGGCAGAAGGTGACATCGGGTATTTTGCAGTGGTTCCATACTATGAGAGTGACAATCTCACTTTCTGGTGGAATTCTACCCAATCAAGAACAATACCTACAGATACATTCCTTGGGCAAATTTGGATTGCAATTGCCGAATATCCGAATAACCAGACGCGGATGCAATTCGTGAGCTGCGGACTTTACAATGCATCTGTCTCCTTCAAAGTCAATTTTACCAACCATGTTCCATCCATCAGCAATATTCAAAAGCAGTGGCTCAATGCAGTCAACCTCTATCAACCGGCGAGCGATAATGATATATTCAACTCCTATTCCGCATACTTTCAAGGGATATGCTCTTATCTCTTTGGCTCTGTAGCATGGGATATTGACAGCCTTGGATCACCAAGGTTTTTGCTAGTAGGCGAAACAATGAATACCAATTTAGCAAAGTCGTTACAATGGTATGATATGAGTCAAAGGATTGGCACGTTAGCCGGGTCTGATGGGCAAGTTGTTGGCCCAGAGAATGTCCGGAACAGTTCTTTAGCTGAAGAAATTGAGGAATTTGCGCTTAATTCCTCTTTAAGTATGATGAATGACCAGACTCTTAGGTATGTTCTCGTAAAACTCGCTAATCATGCAAATACGCCCATCAGAAATGTCTAGGAGTTGATAGAATTCTATCCGCAGTAAATGGGTTGACGCAAATGTTACTACAACCTTCAGCGAAACAATTTACGTGTATGAAGCTACCAACCTTTTTCTTGCATATGGTTCAGCTATCCTTTTCACCATCGTCTCCGTCATCTTTGGTAGCTACGCGTTCTATCTCAATGGGGTAAGCCATGATGCAACGGTGTCTACATTTGCAGCTACAATGCAGAACCCAGGGGTAAGTAACTTTGCCCATTGCAATAGTAGATTCCTCAAGGGACACTAGAACTATTCAATTGTGCGTTAAAGGCTTTCTGACAGGGTGTAGATAAAAGAAATTCTCCAGCGACAGCCGACCGGCGCACAGCCGACAGATCGAAGTATAGGAAAGCTGAAATTACGATTCAATCCTGGAGGAGGGTTTGTGCCGAAAGGATCCGATTAACTTATATTCTTCGTAATTGTCTAGAGTTCTCTCTACTAGACATTTCATGGCGGTGGTGTCTTATCCTAAATGCCCTCACTTGTTCCAAATGTTGAATATATATCTAAAAGGATCCTGCAGGCTTAGAAAGCACGTAAATATTTATAGATGTTGCCCATTTAAGATAACCACTTACAACTAACCTCACGCAAGCTTCATTATGTTCCATACAAACCACAAAACATTCGAGGCAATCTACAGAAGTTCTCAATGGTACATTTCAGGCTATGTTACGATTTTGATGTCCAAAATTGATGCCATATCTGAACCTTGGATACTATATCATCAAGGAGAACTACGTCTACCCTCATGCATAAAAGCTAATGTTAAAGTGTATCTTCAGTTCAAAATTTTTATTTCGTTGTAAGCATGGAAGGACCTACCAATCGTTTCCTCGTTTACTTGCCAATCTTACAAGTACATTCAATCAACCTACGTATCATCTGGTAGTTAGATAAGACTATGTATTCTTCGGGCGACATTTTCCTAGACTATTTTCTTCATGAACCGGAATGGAAATTTGAGGAAATTAAGCGCTTTACACATTTGCTATCCCAAATTACGAGCCTTGTTCGCGTTTTATAACGAGCGAACGAAATTAATTAAGGCGCGAGAGAGAGACGGTAGGAATGAGTTACCTGATAGAATCCTCCAAAGGCTAATTATCTGAGCACAACAAATACACTTGAGCGGATATTGGTCTCTAAAGGACGAATGGTATTGGCTACACGAGGCTACTGGGCGACTAACTCAATAGCATACTTGGACCATACTATAAGATCTATATTGGATATTGAAATTACAAACGTATTATCAGCCAGGATGTAGATCACAATCTTCTTACATTTCGATCGTCGGGAGCCCTCTTGGTACCATGTATTTATAACCTCATTTTCTTCATAGATCAATCTACACACGAGTTCCCCCGACACGTATGCCGGAGGGTTCTAATCTGAATCGAAATACCTAAGTATCTCATTTTAAGACCAGATATAGCTCAAATCTGTTTCCAGGCAGTGATCTTTTGGACTGGGTTAATTCTGGAGCTCCATGGTGGAGCCATAGTCTGATTGGAGTGGATCTTATCAATTTGATTGATTGAATAGAGTGGATTCGAGGCCGTGGAGCTCCAAATCGAACCTAATAAGGAAATATCTAGTCTTAATAAGAAAGAAAGGTACGTGCGTATATCACGTGTGATAAGATAAGAACCTTCATGCTAGTTGTGGTACCGTGCACGAGGTGGTGGGCCCTTCAAGGGCAGACCTGCGGAGGATAAATTATCCTATCCGGTTGGGCGGATAATAATCCTATCCGAGGATAGTCCGGATATCGGATAATATCCGGATAATATCTAAATATCCGCAAAAATTTAACTATCCCTTCCCCTAGTGACGTTTTGTAAGGGTTAAACCGTATATAAATACTAGAATTAAAAGTACGTATATAGTTATAAAGCCTTAATCCTATTAATTCTATTAGCTAGCCCTTATTAATAATAGTAGGACAAAATATATTTATAATAGTGCTAGGGCATCGCCCCTATAGTTAGCTTAGCGTAATCTCTAGGGTTCGCCCATACTGTATATATATTACCCCCTAAAGCCTTATTTCCTCTTCTTCTTCTCCTTAGCTTAGTATTCTTATATAGTAGTAATCTATAAGCTTTAGTTTAGAAGCAGTTATATAAGCCTATTATAATACTAGGGGAAAAAATAAACTAAACCTTTACCCCCTATTATACGACGCTATAAATATAGCTAGTACTAGTAAAATTTACCCTAAAAACTTTAATAATAAATTTTTTTTTTAAAGTTAATATACTTTCTGCCCTTTTAAGCGGCGTTAAGACTAAAGCTAATACTAGTTTAATCTTAACTACTTATATAATATAGATTATTACGGCCTGTTATTGTTACGAGACGAGGTCAAGGAGGCTCTGAGAAGTCGTAGTATTGACTAGGTACATGACAGGATGTTGCACGAAGGTGTAAGAGGTGCGTAGGCACCGTAGCTCTATATACTGTGGGTGCCAAGGCTCGCCTATGGCGAGCTCTTAGTAGTGCTATAGCTGGAATCCGTGACAGTTATAGACCCTAGTTAGGGGCTCAGCTAAGCCTTGGCGCTATATATATAGATATATCCCTTTCTTAACCTTTTTCTAGTTCTTATCTTAGAATTTTAGTTTACTAGCTAGAATGTGGCTGGCCAAGACAGACACCAAAACACGTAATACTGTTATGCCCCTTACGCACCGGCCGAGAAGCAATGCTCTTAGCAGCTGGCACAGAAAACTATAATACACTGCTCTTAATATAGAAAGGCCTTAAGGCGGCTACCCAGTGGCTTATTGGCCAAAATGTGCTAGACCAGTTCTGGGTTACAAAGGAAATAGCAATAGAAGGTAAAGGGGTGAGTAACAGGCGCCCCCTAATAACTCTACAGGAGTAGAGTATAGTGTGTAATACTAGCGCGTCTGTAGGTTTGTTACGGCAGCAGTGGTTCCTAAGAAGGTTAAAAAGTAAGGTAGTAGAGTACCACTGGTGACTTATAGGCGACTTATAAGCGAGCCCCAAAAGGCAGGGAGACGGATTACGGGGTTTTCTTAAATAGAGTTTTCTCCCTATATGTATATAAGGAGTAGTCCGTGTGGGCCTAACAGGGATCCGAATCGGACGTTAAGTAATGAATAATAATATTATATTAAATTATCTAAAATAATATTATTTATTTTGCTAGCCTTATAAATAGCTTTAAAGTAGCTTTTATTTATTTAAAATATATTATTAGTATAAAAGAGGTAAATATAATTATGGTTACCAAATGCGTAGATTACTGGCAGGTTGCGCGTAGGTTGCGCGCAGGTTGCGTACAGGCTGCGCGCAGGCTGCGTGTCAAAAAAACACGACATAGGCTAGTCGGTTGAGTTGCTAAATGACCTCAACTGCGCGCCAATTGCGTCAACCACCAACCATTAAGGCCATTGAAAGGGTACCATATTTTGCCGATGATTATAATCTTATAATTATATAGACGGTGTTCCAGTAGCTTATTGGCTTCCTTTTATAAGAATACGTTTAGATAATTATAGTACTCTACTAGCACCTTTATAGCGGGTTAGTATACTTCTTTGGTGCTAAGGCCTTCTTAATATCGGCCATTGTAATAGCGAAAATTATATATTCTGGTTTCCTAGCAAGTTGTACTAGTGGAGTAGCTCCAATTATATAGATATTTAAGGTGTCAAGCGGGCTTAAATTGTCCTTAGTTTCTTATACGGGTTCCTATTTAGTTTTAGGTTTAGTGTCAGATATAGATTTAGTATTAGATTTAGGGTTGGGTTCTTTAAGCATCTTTTTTATAGTAGAATACCAGTTCTTCTAGTACTTCCGTATATTAAGCTTCTACTTTATTTAGGGCGGTATAGCAGTTAGGGTCGGTTTATATAGTTTGGTATAACTTCTAGGTTCTTAGTAGAATTTAGTGGAATTCTTAGGTTGGTAGAATTTAGTAAAATTCTTAAGTCAGTGGAATTTAGTAGACTTCTTTAGTATAGGGTGTATATTAGTAGATTTTCTAGATTTCGGTTTAGGGTCTAAGCAGTAAGTGTTACGGCGCTGGTGGAAAACGGTGGATTATGCAGTGGATTGTAGCGGACAATCGCAGACAGTTTCAGACAATCTCGGACAGTATTACGGTACTGGCAAATTGCCGCAGATTGCGGTCACGTGACGCGAAGATCGCATAAAACATTAAGCGGCGCTGCTCTTCTTCTCCTTTTCTTTCTCTAGCTTTGGATCTTCGTTTATAGACAATCCAATTGTATAGGCTTGCGCGACCCTCTTGCCGTGCTTGTGCCTCGATTAACTAAGTCGCTAACATTATCCAAAGCTTATCACTACTCTTCTTTCCTAAGAAGGAACTTAAATATATCTATAAGGCCACGAACAGGATAAGGACACAGAACAGGACTATAAGGATAGGACAGACCCCTAAGAACTAAAAGAACACGAACAGAACGCGAAACCTAAGAATAGGACACGTATGGACCAGACCCCCTAGGAAATAAACAAATACTGGAAATTACCTAATACCCCTACCACATGCCAAGAAATACAGCAGTTGGTAAAGCCGCTGCAGGACTCACAAATACCTCTAATGGTAAAACAGTCGCCGTCTTGACCCCCTAGGAAGAACTAGCAGCAGCTAATGCCAAAATTAAATGGCTTTAAGAGCTGCTTAAAACCAGAGACACCCCTACACCTAGTAAGGAGTCATTAGACACCTAGAGACTTGCTATAGTCCTTAAGGCCCTAGCCCAATGTACAGCATTAGCATCGTCACGGTCCGCGAAGGTTGTAGACCCCCTATTACTTACAGACGGAACTAACCCCATATTCAATAACTGGAAGCTTTAATTGTAGGATAAGCTTAAAGTTAATACAGACTACTTCCCTACTACTTAAGCTAAGATGGCCTACGTCTTCGGCCGTACTGGTGGAGATGCACAGACGCACCTACGTCCGCGATACGCCTAGGACTTGGCAGATCCCTTCCTCTCTAGAGATAGGATAATTAACCACTTGTCTTTCATCTATAAGGACCCCTTTAAGGTACAGAACACCCGCCTTAATTATAAAGCTCTTAATATAAAGACGATGGAGACCTTTTTAGCCTTTTAGACCTACTTTCTGTACCTAGCCGGCTAAGCCTAAATTCCCTATAAAGATCTAATGCCGGACCTCTTTGACAAGCTTACCCTAGACCTATAGCGCACCGTACTACCAGTTTTTACTACTGTATAGACGCTAAAGGTACTTACGGACTACTGCCTATCTATTAACCAAGGCCTCTGTTAAATTAAGGCACGAGCTAAGCAGTACAAAGCTAGAAACTCTCTAAACTAGACCACAAGCACTACATAAACGGCCCGTAATACTCTGGCACAATCTGCAACTCCTATAGCACCAGCCGCACAGCCCGCCGTTAATTTAGCAGCTAGCTATGTAGCTAGTACTACTATGGGTCTAGCGCATACTTGGCCCACGTATAATAACCCCTATAAATAGGCCCTTAGTAATTAAGGAGCTTGCTTCTTATACAGCTAGAAAAACCACTTTACAAAGAATTGCCAGACAAAGGCAAAAACAGGCGAGGTTCTATTAATTTAGGAGGATAGTGCGGAGTCGGAAAAAGAGGAACCCTAGAGAAAGACTCCTCTTTAGGGTTAAAAGAAATTAATATGTTATATATTAATCTGGGTCGGCTAGTTAGTGGAAGAAGCTACACTATCCCTTATACTTTATTTTGTAATGGATATTAAGTTTTAACCTCCGCTTTAGCTAACTCTGGAGTAAATGCCTTTGCCTTAATAGATACCTAGTGCGCCGTAAAGCTAGCTAAATTTTTAAATGCGCCTCTTAAGGAACTGCCTAAACTAGTTCCTATTCGCGGTTACAACGGATAAATAGGACCACCTATTATAACTATCTTACGGATCTACCTCCGTGTTGATAGACGAAGGTAGTATAACGTCCCCTTTCTTATTATAGACCTAGGAAGCCACGATATAATCTTAGGAAGAAAATAGCTAGCCTATTTAGGCTTACAGCTTAATATATAGAGTAGACGGCTTATCTGGCCTAAATCCCTACCCCCGACCCCTTCCTTTATAAAAGAAATTAGTATTATAATGGAAAACCTTATACGGCCCCAGATTGATACTATTCACCAGGCCGACGCTATGCGTAGGGACTAGGCCTTTAAGAAAGATATACAGCTTAATCCACAATGGATTCATATACTATACCGCCCCTAGACTACCTATGTTACGCCACCCGTACCAGAGACCTAGGAAATCAGTAGTGACCTAGCTAAGTCCCCCGCGGAGAACTTAGGCCCTACGCAGCTATAAAGGAAGGCCAAGAATACCGGACGCCATACTAAACTAATAGACTGGAAGGATAACTTACGGAAAATGGAACGTGAGCTAAAAAAGACTATAAACCCTATACTGTAAAATACGGCCTAATAAAAGTCCGTAAAGAAACCTATGGACCTTCCCCCAGTTAATATCTGCTATATTGGCGCTGTAGGATTCTACCAGAACTTAGTCTAACCCGATACCATTGCCTTTACCACTAGCTTATATAAAATCGATCGAATAATTAAGGAAAAGGAAAGCGAGCTTAGTGGACAGGAAAGTGAGCTTATAGATAAGGAGCTAGTAGAACAGAAACTACCCCATTGACACCAGAAATTCAAGGACGTATTCTCTAAGGCAGCGTCTGATATACTCCCACCTCACCGACCGTATGACCACAAGATTGAGATTGAGCCAGATAAGGAAGACACCCTTAGTTATAGCCCCCTTTGTTAGTAGTCTACTGCCGAATTATAGGCTATAAAGCAGTACCTTATTGATAACCTAAATAAGGGCTTTATTGAGCCTAGTTAAGCCCCTTTTAACTCGCCTATTTTCTTTGCTAAGAAGCTAAATAGAGGACTTCGTTTCTGTATTAACTACTGCAAACTTAATAATATAACCCGTAAGGACCGCTACCCCCTGCCCTTACTTGATAAGACTCTAGCCTAAATAAGTAGAGCTAAAATCTTTACTAAGCTTGATATCCGTTAGGCTTTTTACTAGATTAGAATAGACCCTAAATTAAAAGACCTTACTATATTTTAGACCTATTACGGAATATATAAATATAAAGTACTTCCCTTTGGACTAACTAACGGACCAGCTACGTACCAGCGATATATAAATAATATACTCTTTAACTACCTTAATAACTTCTATACGGCCTACCTAGATAACATTATGATTTACTCTGAGAATGAGTTGGAACATAAGGAGCATGTCTATAAAGTCCTACAACGGCTCCAAGAGGCTGGCCTCCAGGCCAATATTAGGAAATCGGAATTTAGTATTAAGCGCATAAAGTACCTAGGGTTTATTGTTAGTATAAATAAAATTAAGGCAGACCTAGAAAAGACGGCTATAATTAACTAATAGATACCCCTAAAGACTATAAAGGGGGTATAGTTATTCTTAGGGTTCTGCAACTTCTACCAACGCTTTATTAAGAACTATAGTAGAATTGCCCGGCCCCTAAGCCAACTTACCTACAAGGACCGGCCCTTTTACTTTAATACCGTATGTAGGCAGGCCTTTGACGAGCTTAAGAAACGACTGGTCTCTACTCCCTTACTCGCCCACTTTGACCCAAAATGGCCCTTAATGCTAGAAACTAATGCCTTAGACGGCGTTATAGCTGGCATTTACTCCCAGAAGCAAACGGACGGAAAATAGTACCCTATTGCTTACTATTCGAAGACTATAATAGATACTAAGCTAAACTACCTAATTCACGATAAAGAAATGCTGGCTATTATCTCTAGCTTTTAGTACTGGCGAACACAGTTAGAAGGAGCCCCTAAGCCTATTTAAGTAGTTTCGGACTATAAAGCCCTAGAATATTTTATAATAACAAAGGCCCTTACAGCCCGGTAGGCACGCTAGGTGGAGGTTCTATTCTAGTTTAACTTCCTAATTATATATAGGCCAGGTGCTACCAACTGTGCGGATGCTCTTATAAGGCGTAAACAGGACCTAGATAACTAGGCAGCTGCGAAGATCTTATTACAGACTTAGACGCTACTATAACCAGAATGCCTTAACCCCTAAATACGGGCAGAACTAAATACGGACCCTTTAAGCGCTAAGATATGTCCTATTAATTCTATAGAACTTAACCTTATTAATAAACTGCTGTAGGCAAACCGTACGGCCCCTTCTCTATAGGAGTACCGTAAAAAGGCAAAGGATTCTACCGGCCCATGGTCCCTAGAAAACGGACTACTTAAGCACTAGAAATGGCTAGTAGTAGCAGAGGTATAGAACTTATAGACTTAGCTTATCGCTAAAGTATATACTTAGGTCTCTACGGCCTACCCTAGAAAGAATAAGACCTGTAAGATTATTGGTGACCGTTACTACTAGCCTGGAATGGTTACGGATATTAACCGCTATGTACAGAACTGCAACAACTGCCGTAGGTCTATAATTCCACGAGATAAGACCCTAGGGCTATTAAAGCCACTCCTAATACCAGAACGTCCCTAGTAGTATATCTCTATAGACTTCCATAAGTTACCTATGGACCGCAACGGATATAATATGGTTATAATCCTAGTTAACTGCTTTGGTAAGCGCCCGTTCTTAATCCCCTATTATAAGAATATCGATGCTAAAGAGGCGGCCTAACTGTATATCTACTATGTCTACCGAATTTACGGACTACTAGATACTATTATATCCAACTACAGGCCGCAGTTTATATTAGCCTTCTAGAACGAGTTCACCCAGATCCTAGGTATTAGGCTAAAGCTCTCTACAGCATACCACCCCTAGATAGATGGTTAGACGGAGATTGTAAATATAAGGGCACGAAGAGGCTTTGGGGAAGATTTAAAGGAACAATATAAATTCTATCTAAATCTAAGGGTATATAGCTCTTAAAGAGAACAAGACGTTGCGTAAAGAAGAGAAAGAAATAACCAGAGAATCTTGTAATTAAATAGTTAGGGGTCTTGGTCGATGCGTGCGCACGTGCGCACGCGGACGGACTTTGGTAGAATTCAATTGATCTGGCAGAACTTGGCAGAAGTCAATCAAGGCGTCAAGTTTATCTGTCGAGTGTTTTACTAAGACATTCCTACTGTAACTAGGCTAGTACTGTTATAGTACCCCCCCTTTTAACCAAAGGTTTAAAATAATTTAATTTAGTTAAGAGTTTATAATTTTTTTATCACGTGTCGTATTTTCGTGTTGGGTGGTGGTCTTGGCAAGGCAGATCTGACCAATTAGATAACTTTAACTACCAGTTAAAGTTCCTTAATATCTTGCGTATTACGTAATCGCGTTATAAACGTTATAACTTATTTCAAGTTCTTTTTAAATTCAAGTTTTGTGTATTTATGTCGGGTGGCAGTCGTTTGCCTTTATATCGTGTCCATCCAGCTAGAGTAGGCCGCGAAGGATAGTCCTTATAGAATTCTTTTACTAAGGAAGGCGCGTCGGCCTTAATCTGATTATAGGTTTCCTAGGTTTATATTTTATATCCTTCCCACTTAATAAGAAGTTTAAATTGTTTAAATCGTTTTTTCTATTATATATTATTAATTAAGTTAATAAAGTAAGAACCATTACCGTTATCAATAATTACGGAAGGTGGCAGCGGCACTTCGCGAGTTAAAGGTTCACCTTTTAAAGGTTGCAGTAAGCTTACATAAAACATTAGGTATATTTTTATCTCAGTTAGCAGTTTAAGCTTATAGGCGTATAGGCTTAGTTTCTTTTTAATTTAGTATAGGCCCGCAAACTTCTAATTAAGTTTCTTTAAGGGCCGTTAAGTCTTTATATTTTATATATTTAGGTAAGCTATATTACCTTCTTTAAAGTCCCACGCGGGAGCTCGTCCTTTATTTATATGCCATTTCTATACCGTTTAAGCGTACGTTAATTTACTTTGTAGTAGTCCCGTTAACTGCTTTATTTAATTAGCAAAGTTATGTGCATTAATTAACTAAATCTGTTTAATCATGGGTCCTATTGTATTAATTTTAGGTCGTAGTTTAAATCCAAATTAAGGGTCTTGTCTATAGGTTGCGTAGGACGGCGTTATACCTATTAATTTGTTTATTATATTATTCGCAGTAAACTTAGCTAAAGGCAGCCACTTTTCCCAGTCGTCTTATAGGTAGGAGCAGTATATTTATAGGTATTATTCCATAATCGCGTTTGCAATTTTAGTTTAACCGTCTGTCTCTAAATAAAATATAGTTAAGAGTCGTGTTTATATACTTAATTATTTGCATAGAGCTTGCTAAAAGTCTAAAACAAACTAGCTTCTACAGTTAGATATTATCAAGTTAGGGAGTCTATATAGCTTAAAGATATGTTTAACAAAACATTTAGCTACTAAGATAACATTAATTAAGTCCATAGGAATCATATATCGCATTTTTATAAGGCAGTTAACTACTACTATAATATTCATAAATCCGTTACTACTAGGTAAATCTACTACAAAGTCAATCAAGATATTACGCCATCTTTACATTAGAATTAACAATAGTTAGAGTACTCCTTGTTTCTTTACGTAAGAAGTCTTTCTATAAACACACGTTTTGCATACTCAAACGTATTTTCGCATATAGTTGTGCATTATAGGCCAGTAATATGCTCGTTGGACTATCTTATACGTTTTCACACGGCCAGGATGTCCCGCTATAGAAAAGTTGTGTACAAATTCAAATATCTTAAATCGCAAAGGTTTGGAATTCGGGACTACTATATTCTATTAATAGTATAGTCAATTATTACAAATTTCGTATTTAGCGAGTATAATATCTTTATACTATCGTTTTCCTATTCAAATCGCTTCTATTACATCTGCTATCTATGCATCATTCTTATATTTATATTCTATTAGCTTATCAATTTCTGATTTGTTTCTATTAAGTTCCGTATCTAGGAATATAGGATATAGTTTCTTAAAACGTTTAGGGGGCAATAGGATCTGTAATTAATTTGTAATCTATTCGTCCAAAGCGTTCATAGGTAGGTCGTATAATTATTATATTAATGCGTTAGGCTTCTAATTAAGTTTGCCCGGTTAGTATATAATCTTAAAGTCAAATCATAAGAGGTATTCAGCCCAACGAATTTAGCGTTGCGTTAATTGCTTTATAGTTATAAAATACTGTAGGTTCTTATAGTCTGTTAATACACGTATTAGGAACAATAATCCTTTAAGTTCTAGACGCTATTATTTAAAGTATCTAATAATTGCAAGTAGTTCCTTATTGTATATCTTATAGTTCAATTCGGCAGGGGCGAGCTTTTAGGAGAGAAAGGCTACTAGACGCAGCTCACCGTTCTTATTATACTACGATAACACTCCCCCTAGGGCATAATTAGACGAGTCTATTTTAACAATACATTTAAGGTTAGGGTTAAAGTAAGTAAGAATTAAGGTAGTTATAAAGCGTTATTTTAAATTATTAAAAGCTTATTCGCATCTAGCAGTTTATTTAAATTTTATATTCTTCCTTGTTAAGTTTACTAACGGTTAGGCAATTTTTAAGAAGTGGTTAATAAATCAACGGTAGAAATTTACAAATCCTAAAAATCCTTAAATATCTTATATGTTACTAGGGCTTCCCTAGTTTATAATAGCAGCGACCTTCTTAGGGTCCATTTTAATTCCGTTATGGGATATAATTAGGCCTAGGTACGTAACTTTGGACATATAGAACTTGCATTTCTTAATATCGCATTATAAACCCACATCTCGCAAATGTTTAAGAACCATTCAGACGTGTTTTTAATGCTTAGAAAGCAAAGATAAGTAGATTAAGATATTATTAATATACACAGTAACAAATACATTAAGGAATTTACGAAGCGTATTGTTAACGTATTACTAAAACATACCAGGACCGTTCTTTACACTAAACGGCATCACTAGGTATTTAAAGAGTCCCTATTATATACAAAAGGCTATATACTTCTTATCTCCTTCTCGGACGCAAATTCAATTAAAGGCAGCGACTATATCAAGCTTTATAAAATATTATGCCTTTACCAGGCGGTCAAGCGTCTCTTAGATTAAGGGGATTAGATATTAGTTTTAAATCATAATTACATTTAGAGCTTAATAATCAATACAGAATCTCAAGCCTCCTCCTAGCTTTTTAATAAATAGTATAGGTAAGGCAAATGGAGATTAACTAGGGCAAATAAATTCTTTTTCTAAATGCTTATTAAGGTATTATTGTATTATAAGCAGTTCTTCCCGTGATATACCATATAGCGGTCCAAACTTTGGTGTTATATTAGGTTTAAGTTCTATCTTAAAATCGTATACATCCTAATACGGGGGTAGTTAGTCTGCAAATCTTTTCTTAAACTCGTTAATTAGATTGTGGTACTCTTTAGGCATAAGAGGTTAAGGGTTAATATATTGCTTTAGTTCTAGTGCTTTTTTAATGTCTTCTATAGTTATAGCGAAGATTTCATGGTCTTATTTTTATGCTAACAAAATAAAAGGTGCAGCTTATATTATATAAATTTTAAGAGGTTTCGGCATAACGTCTTCACATTCTTTACTACCATTGGTAGTCATAGCCGTATCGTTTTAGTTTGGGGTCCGTAGCAGGGGCAGTTTATATTATATCAAATTTAAATAATCTTGTACATGTTCATAGGGTTAGTGGTGTTTTAAGCAATAACTTTAGTAGTAGGTTGTGCGGAATTTCAGTGTTTCTTTAACCCAGCTAATTAAAGGGTTGTGTCATTTTAGCCATCTATATCCAAGTATTATCTTATATTGCTTTAGGGGTGTTACAAATAAGGAAATATATTTAAGGTGTTCGCCTATCCGCATTTTCACAAGAGCGTAGTGCGTTAATTCGCTATATATTAAGGGTTTGCCGTTAAAGCCTTATAGGCCTTAGGGCTTATTAAGTTTCTTTAAATTTAGGCGTTAGGTTTTCGCGTAGTTTATATTAATAAAGCCTATACTAGTAGCTCCGCTATCTATAAGAATTTATACCTCCTTCCATTTTCTAAGTGTTTAAATTTTGCCAAGTACATTAAGGGAGTTATGTTATGTATTAGCGCTGGAAGAGCCTAGACACTTATGCTCTTCCACTTCTTATCCTAAGGCGCAACTTGGCCCTAGGATGATTTGTTTTCTAAGTTAGCTAAGGGTAAGATGCTTTATAATAACTAGGTATAATTTATAGAACAAGTATAAGTTAAGGAGCAAGTACGGCTTAAAGAATAAATGCGATTTAAGGAGCGGGTGCGATTTAAAGACCAGGAGAAACTACAGCGGACTTTTTCAAAAGGGTAAGTTCAGCAATTCCTTTAAATATGTCCTTTTTTACCACATCCAAAGCATTCTCCGTTTGTGGCTTAAGTTCTTTATTTATTGGTTCCTAAGGGTGTATAAGATCAAGTAGTATCAAGGTCCATAGGGTTATACATAGGACTTTTTAGGTTCGGAGAGGGATCGCGTTTTAGGGTATATATTAGTTTCGTAAAGTTTTAAACATAAGGCGTGGTTAGCTTTAGAGAACAAGTTTATTTATTATATTAAAGGTCCAAGAGACGAATGGGAGTCGAAGGTACAGAGGTAGACTCAGGCAAGGGGAACCCAAGCCATAGCATAGGCAACGCCATGGGGGGTAAATACCTAAGGGCTCCAAGAGGGCCTAACAAAGGCAGAAAATACAATGGCAACACTCTTAAGAACAGGAATAATAGGACTAAAAGATTGGCTTCACTGGGTGGGTGTCCCAGTGGGTAGCCTAAGGTGCAAATATAGCTGGCCAAGACAGACACCAAAACACGTAATACTGTTATGCCCCTTACGCACCGGCTAAGAAGCAATGCTCTTAGCAGCTGGTATAGAAAACTATAATACACTACTCTTAACATAGAAAGGCCTCAAGGCGGCTACCCGGTGGCTTATTAGCCAAAATGTACTAGACCAGTTCTGGGTTGCAAAGGAAATAGCAATAGAAAGTAAAGGGGTGAGTAATAGGCGCCCCCTAATAACTCTACAGGAGTAGAGTATAGTGTATAATACTAGCACGTCCGTAGGTTTGTTACGGCAGCAGTGGTTCCCAAGGAGGTTAAAAAGTAAGGTAGTAGAGCACCACTGGTAACTCGCAGGCAACTTATAAGCGAGCCCTAAAAGGCGGGGAGATGGATCACGGGGTTTTCTCAAATAGAGTTTTCTCCCCATATGTATATAAGGAGTAGTCCGCGTGGGCCCAACAGGGATCCGAATCGGACGTTAAGCAATGAATAATAATATATTAAAGGTCCTTATTAATTCGTTAACATATTATAGCGAATTTAGGTAGGTCTTTTAGCAGTTCCCTACCTACTAACTAGGCTCTAATCTTATCCAAAATAGCTTATTAAAGAGCAGTAACTTTAGCGGCTTCATTCCAATCCAGTTCACTAATAAGGCCTAAAAATTCCGAAAAGAAGCTGGTAAATTCTTGGTTCCGTTATTATAGGTTTTTAAGTTTAGTAACAGCTATATGTTCGCGGCTAGCGTCATTATACGTTCGTTCTAGTAGGGAGACAAAGATTTTAAAACTAACAAAGGTGCCATTATAGAAGAATGGATCTATAGTTTGTGCAGCGTCCTTGCTTAAACAAGACATTCTATAGCTAATTTTACTAGCTTCGGTGGGGTATCAGTTATAGTTTATTAAGAGTTTAAGACGGAGCTTGGTTATAAAAGGACATAGGTTGTTTTAATTTCTATCAAACATTGGAGAATTAGGGAGCTTTTTGGATTTCATAATAGGTATCAAATTTATTATAGATATAGATTAAGTTACCATTACTGGTTTAAAGTTCGCGTTTAAGGGGCCAGGTTCGGATACAGTTATATTAATTTCGTTTATAGGCGGTATTAGGGTCTCTAATATAAATGCTTAGACATTACGGAGTTCTTCGCGGAGTGCTTCTATTAATCGCTAATACTAGGCTTCTAGTGCAGCCCGCTACTAAGCTAAGGCATCCGTAAAGAACTATTGCATTATGGTCAACTGTTCCCTAACTAGGGATATAATACTTATAGTTATTAAAGAGGATTTGGGTTCGTTTGCCATTTCAATAGTGGGTTTTTTTTTTAATATAACGTAATATAAGGGCGCGAAGAGGCTTTGGGGAAGATTTAAAGGAACAATATAAATTCTATCTAAATCTAAGGGTATATAGCTCTTAAAGAGAACAAG
>Ga0307507_10000449_pt1 | contig 85772 bp, 24 predicted proteins | sample 7_EM_MG_FD_207223 | JGI IMG/M metagenome (GOLD analysis project Ga0307507, IMG submission 207223) | Populus trichocarpa ectomycorrhiza microbial communities from riparian zone in the Pacific Northwest, United States - 7_EM | ecosystem: Host-associated > Plants > Roots > Unclassified | place...
CTGTAATTCTAATTCTATAATATAGAGCCCTCTTCTTCTCCTTCTCTATTGATATTTACGCGTTCGGTAGCTTTATTTACCTATGCCGCGCTTACGCGTCTGCCCCCTTACCTCTTGCGGATATAGAGTCTCTTAGGAATCTTCTTACCCTACAGTTTACTACGGAAGCCCCCCTAGCCTCCTCCCCCTATAGCCTCTAGAACGAATTTAAGGCCTAAATAGTACGGCTGTAGGATATTTATAAGGCCTAGCGCTTGAAGAATACTATAAGGGCGTACGAGCTAAAGCAGAAAGAGTGGGAGGACTAGTGTGCGAGACTAGAAGGCAATACGGACGGCGCCTAGGTAACGGAAGATAAGCTTTGCTTATTTTTAGAGCAGTAAGTCGTTAATTAAGAATCGCGGGCCGCTGGCTATTAAAAACGGAAGTTAAAACGGAAAGAGATGTGGAAAGATGGCGAGCAGGCAAAGAAGAGGTAGAAAATAACCGCAGGAGGGCTGCCAAGGGAAAAGGCAGCTATAGGGGTAGCTGTAGCCGCAGGGGAGGAAGCTATAAAGAAGGAAGAGATATGGGATAAGGAGGCCCTAGATGCCCTATTTAACGAGACCATCTAATACTTAGTTATAAATAGCTACGTCTCCGCTATTACTAAGCTCTATACATGGTAGTTAAAAGGCAAGACCTTACAGCCGCTATGGGGGGCGAAGCTCTCGGCAGTACTAAATAGCGTCCACCGTAACAAGGACCAGATTTAACGCGTTAACTTTATTAATTAAGGCCTATTTATAATTACTAGTGGCTATAACGTTAAAGGGCTTAAAAAGGCGATTACTTAGTACTGGGAGACGGGCTTTAAGATACTAGGTTTAATTAAGTCTTACCTTTAAACTGCGGCTAAGCATTTATTAGGTTTGTATATTATGGTCTATATAGAGTATTTATAGCTACTATTTTCTAACCTATTTCTTAGGCCATACTACCGTTACCTAGGGTAAGAGTAGATAGGATGTTTAGCTTACTAACCTTGTCCTTATTAAATTAGAGAACAAAGGGCCTAAACCAAACAAGCCAGCGCCATATATAATTATATTAATAATATAGGGGAAGCAGAATTAACACGGCAAGGTTGAGTATATGGGCTGTATGTGTAATACTGACCCTATCCTCTGCCCTCTCTCTATAATAGCCTTCTACTTCTTTAACTGCTGGGGTAAGGATGGCGCTAAAAGCTTCCTATCCTTTTAGCAGCTAGAGGACTACTATAACCTATATATTTTCCCTAGTAGTATTAAAGTACCGTAACGGCCGTTAAGCTATTATACGCAATTTAAATGGAATAAGAAGATATTTTAGGGGGTAGGAATTTACTTAAAGGAGAAGACCTATAGCGCCTATAAGCAGAGCGTCTGGCACGCTGAGCTTAGTGGTGTTAAGGAGACCTAAATTAGATGGGCTGGACGCTGGAATATAGACGCGATAATAGGAGCCTACCTTAGCTATCTACCTTACGCGTTTATGCGGTCGATCGCTGGCTTCCTAAAGAAAGGAAAGGGCTACTTTTTCCCCCATATATAAGAGGTGCTAGAGGAGGCCCTCTACTTAAAGATATAGCCTAAGACTAACGTTTGGCTAAAATAGATGGAGACCTACCACCCAGAGAAGGCCAATAATAAGGTTATATAGCTTAACCTTACAGGCTTAGGATTTCTACGCCTCCTTTACACGCTTAGGGTAATCCTATTATAGGACTTAGTAATCCTATATAAGCAGTTCCCGCTCTACCCCCTATAGAAGGACTCCCTCTTTGGCTATAAGGAGTACTAGAGGTTTGCTACGCGGGTAGAAAGCTCGCTGGCCAGCGTAGTTACGCTGGACGAGATAATAATACGGAAATACTAGCCCGCCTATAAGGCTGTAGCTAAGCTAAGATACGAGGCCGCGATCTTAGAGATAAAGGGGGTTTAATTACACGTACAGATAATCTTAGAACGCCTTAGTGAGATAGAAAGGTTATTAGCATTATTCGCACCTATATAGATCTAGTAAGGGAAGATAGGTATCTAGATAGGGCCTATAAAGTCTATATGTCCGTCTTTAGACGGCCCCGTACCTATACCTATATTTGTACCCGTACCTATGCCTGTACCCGCGTCCGTTCCTAAACGCGTTAACGGCTAGATTCCATCTTTAGATAAACCCTCTTTTGTATATCCGACCCTTAGAGAGATACTAAAAGGTCCTTAACTGTCTACTACCATAGAGCCTGCTTAGCTGTCTACTATAATGTCTACTATAATGTCTACTATACCCCTGTAGCAGCTGCTGTAAGCTTTTACTATACCCCCGCCGTAGCTGCTATAAGCTAACACTTAACCTCTCCTATTTATCCTTAACCTGTAGGCGCCGCTAAGGAAATATAAGATGCTTTGGGGCGGTAATTTGGTGTTCTAGCTCTAGGCCGAGTGGACTTTAGGGCTAGTAGGTGGGCCGTTAATTAAAGCTTTTAATCGCTGCTAGGGGGCACGCTGGTGGGTTAACGGCGAGGCTATATTCTATAGCCGTTACCGTAGGATAATTAAGGATATAAGACGGCGCGTAAAAGACGGTACGGTAAGAGATAAGAGACAGGCTATTAACTAGCTAGAATAGCTACAAGGCTAGCGTTCTTTGGATTGGCTTTATAAGAATATCTAACTACTAGGCAGGGAAGGGAAAGGCAGGGAAAGGCTCTATATTAAGCAGTATATATATATATATAATACTATTTTACTATAGGCCTACTGCAGTAACTAAGATGCCTTAATATAGGACTTTACTAGTGACCGAGACGTCTTAATATAGGACTGTACTGCAATAACCGAGACGCCTTAATATAGGACTATATACTCTAGTAACTAAGACGTCTTAATATAGGGCTATACCGCAGTGACTGAGACGCCTTAATATAGGACTATACTCTAGTAACCAAAACGTCTTAATATAGGACTGCACTATAGTGACTAAGACGCCTTAATGTAGGAATAGAGCCCGTTTAGGTGTTATAAATTTAGAGTAACATTACGCGACCGTCCAGAAGTACTAATTTAATACAAATTATATACCTTTTTGCCCAAAATCGCGTGCGAAAGTACTTGGGGGCGGTCGCTGCGCGACCTTATATAGGGTTCGGGCGCGTTATTAATAAGGGTAGCCCTAACCTCGTATTAACCCGGGTCGTAACCGCGCCAAATCAGCCCCCCCAATATGTGATAGTTATCTTAACCATAGGCGACTACCTGTTATAGGTACGCTTTTATGCTAGTATTAGCGTTTTCTGGTTGCCCAGCAGTTTTATAGTGGAAGGATGTAGACATCTTAATGGAGATGCTAAGGCATTGGCAGATTTGTCTCTATATATTAGAGCTAAACTATATGCCTTAGTTGGACGTAATTAAGTTAGGTAACCTATATAATTAGTAGATTTTATAGAGGAAGGCGTTAGTAATGTTGCTAACGGCTACACCTTTAGTTAGGACATAGTGGCGCTTTTTTATAAGTTGGTATATTATCATAAGGATATTCTTGTAGGTACGGCCATGTTATTTATAGGGTGGTAGGTTAATAATAAAATCTATGGTAATATCTGCCTATCGTTGTATAGGTACTGGTAGAGGGTATAGTAGTCCTTAGTACTTTATATTAAAGGCCTTAGCGCGCTTATAACTATAGCAGGCGCCTATAAAGCGTTTAATTAAATCTATTATTTTAGGCTAGAAGTAGTATCGGCTAAGAAGCTTATAGGTTCCTCCTCTACTTAGGTAGCTACTTAATTAGAGGTTGTAGGCCATTTAGATTAGTTGCTGTTATAGATTTTCTAAGTTAGGGATAAATAGACGGCCTCTATAATAGAGCCTGTTTTCTTTTACTTTTAAGGCTGCTATATTAATCTGGCCTAAGCTTTAGAGGTTAGTTAGCAGCGTATAGGCGCTAGCGGTCTTTGCGGCAATAAGTTAATATAGTAATAGGTTAACAGAGATGTTATATACCATAGTAATAAGCTTGTTAATTTTAGGAGGTAATTCTAGTTCTATAGTGTAGAGCTAAGGTATAGTTAGCTCTATTATAGGTAGCATACCTAGGGCTAAATTTTGTGCTTTTAGGATTGTTTATTATTAGAACTAGTTACAGGGGTTATTTTTAGACTAAGGAAGGTCTTATAAGTGGCGTATTAGGCTATTAGGCTTAGTACCTTATACTCCTAGCCTATATGCGATTTTAAAGTTAAAACTAGAGAGGAACTCGTTCTAGCGTGCTTGGCGTTAGTTTAGCTGTTTTATAGTTATAAAGTACTTAAGATTGCGATAATTTGTAAGGACTTTAGTTGGCTAGTTAGGTTCTGCTAAGGAGAGTTCCAGTTAGAATTCCTTAAATGCTTATATAATCGCGAGAAGTTTCTTATTATAGATCTTATAGTTATATTCTTATAGTGTAAGCTTAGATAAGTAGAATATAACTAGGTAGAGAAGGCCGTTATTGTCTATCTAGGAAAGGACGCCTACGTTAACGTAGTCTAAGGAGTTAGTCTTAAGATAGAGTTGTCATCCTGGTATAAAGTGGGCTAGGATAGGTGCTTTAGTAAAAGCATCTTTAAGATCTTAGAACGCCTTCTTGTATTTAAGCGTCTAGATAAAATATAGATATGTTTTTCTTCCTTTTATAGATAGGCCCTTTGTTCGCATTATTGCTATAAGTGGTACTATAACACCCAAGAAGTTGTATATGAATTTTTAATAAAAGTTAGCAAAACTGAGAAAAGCTTATATGTCCTTAATACAGTTAGGGGTTTACTATTTAGTAATTATATATCCCTTCTTGGGGTCTATATGGACACCCTTAGTAGTAATAATTAGTTTAAGGTATTTTACTTCTATAACTAAGAATTCGCACTTCTTTAAATTAATATAAAGTCCTATATCCCTAAGGTGCTATAGGACCTTTTAAACGTGCTTGGTATGCTTAAAGGGATTATTGCTGTAAATAAGTATATTATCCAGGTACGTAGAGTAGAAGTTATTAAGGTAGTCCTGTAAGGCGTTATTAATATAGCTTTAGAAGCTGCCTGGGCCGTTATATACACCAAAGGGCATAATGGTATATTTAAATTAGCTAAAGCGTGATGTGAATATGGTTTTCCATTCGTTACCTTCCCATATTTAGAGGCGGTTAAAGGCGGCAATAATATTAAGCTTAGTATAGATTTTGGCTTAACTAAGCCACTTAAGAGTCTCACGTATAAGCGGTATGGGGTATTGGTTTTTAATTATAATAGCGTTAAGTCCTCTATAGTTAACACAGAATTAGATACCTCCTCCTAGCTTCTTAGTAAGGAGGATAGGAGCAGCTGCTAGGGATATACTAGGACAAATAAATCCTTTATTAAGGTATTTGTTAATATACTTTTTAATAACTAGGAGTTTATCTTTTAATATTAGGTAGGGTCTCTTATAGAATAGTATTTTTCCTTGTTTAATATTAATAGCGGGGTTATTAGGTTAATATAGGGGGAGTATATCTACGCTCTTTTATAAGCATATATTAATAAAGTTATAGTACCTCTTAGGGAGGAGCTTGCGGAGTTCCTTATTAATAAGTCCTTTTTTAAGCTTTATAAACTTCTTAAAGTCTAAAGGTAAAAGCCCATAGAGTTTTATAGGGGTATTATTTTCTAAGAGGTTGACTATATCTATTCTATTACTATAGAGGACGTAGTCCTATTCTTTATTAAGCTATATAGTTATAATTAGGAGGCTGCGGTAACGGTCTAGCCTTTCTTATATGCTATGCGGTAGAAGGCCGCGGCACTTACATAGTAGTAGTTAGTTATGGGTAGGGTAATAAGGGGTTCCTTAGGTTGGTATCCTAGGGAGTAGATAGAGGTGGCTAGGCTATATCCTAGGCAAGTCTCTTTGCAGTATTTAGAGTTAAAGGTTACTTCTCTCTTTTTCTAGTTAATAGCGGGGTTGTGTTGTTTAAGCTAGTTTATTCTAAGGATAATAGGGTAGTTAGTAAGTGGTATAATATAGGCCTAGAGCTCTTCTTGGTGCCCATTTATATCTAGGTAGAGTTGTGCTATATAGGTAATCTTCTATACGGTATAACTGCCGTTAGCGAGTTATAGGGCGCGGGCTTTAGTAAGGGGTAAGGTAGGTAGGTTATAAGTATATATAAATTAGGTATTTACAAATTTATTAGTAGCTCCGCAATTAATTATAGAACGGCTTTTATATTGTTTTTTAGCAGTAATTCCTATTATAGGTAAAACTATCTGTTTTTATCTATTTATCTTTACTAAGTTATCTATTAAGTAGGCTAATATGTAGATCCCCTTATTATTAAAGTGTCCTAACCTGTGACTTAGGGCTAGGACTTAGCGTTTTCCATTTCCGTATTTAACTCTACCGCTATTACTACGTCTTTGTCTTGTACGGTAGTAGCATATAGTAATATATTTGGTGTTTGAGGTACTAGGTTAAGTATTAGGCGGCAGCTACTAAACCTAGCTATTAGGCAGTTTGGGCTATAACTATAATAGCCTTCTTAATAGCATCTATAGCAATGCCTTAGCTTCTGGAGTAGCTTGCGTTCTCCATCTAGTAACTTCTACAGGAAGGTTAGTATGGAGAGGTTGATATTAGGACTAGTAGTGTTGCTTAGGGTAGTGGGCGTTAGTGGTTTAAGAGGTCTGGAGAGCTTCTATAGGGAGGTCTTTAGGTAGGGGTTTGCAGTAGCGATCTAGTTTAGCTGTCATTTAATCTTCCGTAGGGCTGCTACTATATTATAAACATTATTATAATTGTGGCTGGCGGCTGTATAACTAAGGCGATAAATAACCTTTTTAAAAAGGTCTTTCTGGTCTTTAGCATCGTCTTAAGTAAGGACTTTAGTGTATTTTTAGAATTTAATATAGAACTTGTTAAATAATTTAGTAGAACTTATCTTTAGGGCACGTAGTTTGGCTTGACTAGTGGCTACTAGGTCATGGTCGTGGTATATTTAGTTAAGGTTGTTAAGGACTTTTTAGTAGGACTGCTACTTCTAGGGACTGCTAGTCTCCCATTAAGTAAAGAGCCTATTAAATGGGATGCCCTTTGTTTACCTAATGATGTAGCTAATCTTAGCATCTTCTATAGGGAAAAGGTAGGCGCTTTAGGTTAGTTTCTTATAGATTTATATTTTCTAGTAGCTATATTCCTTGCGGTTACCCTTAAAGATTAGGGGATTAGGGTAGTGTGTATTAGACCCTATAGTAGCAGTTTAGGTTTAGTTGTTATGGCTTTTATTATCGCTATAGTAGGGGTTTCTATTAGGCAAAGCTGTTTAGCACTAACCCTCTGTTAAGTGTTAAGTAGGTGAGGTTGCCAGGGGCGTAGAGACATAAGTGGCGTTATATATAGTAGAGGGGTGCCTGGTATTGTTATAAATATACTTATTAAGCTAAGATTGTAGGTATTTAATTATACCCTCTCTTTTAGTAACTGTAGCAATAAGTATAATCTCAGCCTTTTTTAATTATTAGACGTCGTGTTTAGACTTATAGAGGTCGTCTTTAATCTCTTAGCGTATATTATTAACAAGTGCCTTATAAGCTTATAGGTCTTGGATAATATTATAATTTTAGGCAGTATGTATTTTAGCTTGTATAAGCTTTAAATAATAGTTCTATAGAAGGCGGTAGTATTTATTAGGTTCTTATATTACTATTTTTATAAATATCTCGGCGTCTTATATCTTAATTTTAATAGGTGGTAGCCCTTCGGCTTATTTATCTGTAGTTATATAGTTAATAAAAGATAAGATATTGTTAATGTCTACCTTATTAAAGTTGTTGTAGTCTTTTAAGCCACTAGGCTTCCCTTTAGGGGTTAAGGCTAGGGCTAATAAATTAAATCCTCCTAGGATTAATTGGCGTTGTGGGTTTAATATAGGTATTAAATTATTCTTTAAGTTTAGCATAGTAGCTAGTAAGGAATTTCGTCTTACTATCGTCGGTTCTTTAAAGGTATGAAGTAGGAGACACGCTGCTTCTAGCAGCGCCTATGGTATCATGGAGACGTAGAATTGGTTATAGGCTAAGCGTTGGTAATAAAAAAGGCGCAACGTAATGTTACAGGACGGGGGCAATGGCTATAGAGTGTATGTATTTAAGGAGTCTACAAGACGTTACGCGATTAATCGTAAGGGTTGAGGGCGTAAGGAGGTGATATACCTACGCGTAGCTGACGTAAGCTGTACGCGAGGTGTATGCGGGAGCACGGGGCTCTCTTATAGAGGCCCCTACAGTGGGGTTCCGTGATATAAGGGCTCTAAAAAGGCCTAATAAAGGTAGAAAATATAATGGTAACACTCTTAAAAACAGGAATAATAGAACTAAAAGATTGGCTTTACTAAGTGGGTGTCCTAGTAGGTAGCCTAAGATGTAAATATAGCTGGCTAAAACAGACACCAAAATATATAATACTGTTATGCCCCTTATATACCAACTAAGAAGCAATGCTCTTAGCAGCTGGCATAGAGAACTATAATACACTACTCTTAATATAAAAAGGTCTTAAGGCGGTTACCTAGTGGCTTATTAGCTAAAACGTACTAGACCAGTTCTGGGTTGTAAAAGAAATAGTAATAAAAGGTAAAGGGGTGAGTATTAGGCGCCCTCTAATAACTCTACAGTAGTAGAGTTAAGTTTGCAATACTAGCGCGTCTATAGGCTTGTTATAGCAGCAGTGGTTCCTAAGGAGGTTAAAAAGTAAGGTAGTAGAGCACCATAGGTGACTTATAGGTGCTAGGTAGGCGAGTCCTAAAAGGTAGGGAGATAGATTATAGGGTTTTCTTAAATAGAGTTTTCTCCCTATATGTAAATAAGGAGTAGTCTGCGTGGGCCTAATAGGGATCCGAATTGGACGTTAAGCAATGAATAATTATTATATTTTAGCTAATAAGCCACTAGGTAACCGCCTTAAGACCTTTTTATATTAAGAGTAGTGTATTATAGTTCTCTATACTAGCTACTAAAAGCATTACTTCTTAGTTGGTGCATAAGGGGTATAATAATATTATATATTTTGGTATCTGTCTTAGCCAGCTATATTTATATCTTAGGCTATCTACTGGGACACCTACCTAGTAGAGCCAATCTTTTAGTCCTATTATTCCTATTCTTAAAAGTATTGCTATTAAATTTTTTGCCTTTATTAGGCCTTCTTAGAGCCCTTAGGTATTTACCCCCTATAGTATTAACTATACTGCGGCCTAGGTTCCTCTTGCCTAAGATAGCCTCTATACCTTTAACTCCTATACACCTTTCTAGTATTAGTCTAACTAGTATTATATTATGGTAGATGGTTTTCTAGTACTCTTTTATACTCTATTTTAGCTCCTTTCTCTTTCTTACTATTATCTTTACTGGTTTTTTACACGTCTTCCTTTCTCCTTTATATAGACCTAGGCCCTAATACAGCACTATTCTTCTTTTACTTTTTCTACCTATTTCTCTAATATATCTTCCCTACTTTAGGGTTATTAGTTAGCTCTCCTATAGGGCACCCTAGGGTCCCTCCATAGTTTATTTAGGTGTAACTTAATATACTTTATAACACTAAAGTTGCGCTCCTTTTGCATCCTTTATATTATAGCGGCTTTAATATATAATTATAGAGGGGGGATATTAGCTTCCTTCTTAAGCAGTACTATAGCCGTTCGCTTATACCCGCCTATTATGCTCCAGAGGTAAGCTGTTTAGACCTTTTAGAGTAGTTTAAGGAGTAATTTAAGGGGGCCCTTTTTGGTTTCTCCTATAGCCTAAATACTAGATCTATATATTATAGTTAGCTAGACAACTGCTATATATAATAGGCATAACCTCTAGAAGTATAGACCCTATATAGAATTAACAATTCTAGACATTGTAATATACTACGCTTAGCCCTTATAGGCTGCTTATAATGTATATGCGCTCTACTAGAGCTTACTATCTACCTATACTTCTAATACCCCTAGGCCTTAAACTGGTTGGCCCCTAAAGCCTTAGATATGGATTATATGCTAAAGATCTATAGGTTAGTTACGTTTTCTTATAAAATAGATTAGCTGGTATTTCTCTAGTAAGAATTAGACTCTATATTATCTTACCTATTCTATACAGGTATTATAGGCTTTCTTTAGTATTCTGCAGTTCTCTATAGCTATTAGCCCATATATAATTAGGTTTATATTATTAATAAAGCCTATCCCCTAGGTCGCCCCTTCCTTAAAGGACTTAAGTAGGTTGCTTATAAAGAAAAGGAAGAGTATAGGCAAGAGGGGTAATCCTTATAGTATTCCTATTGCAACTATAATAGGGGGGCTCTAGTATCTACTAAAGACTAGTAATGTTTCTTTCTAGCCTATAAACCCTTAAATAAATTATATAATCTATTCTAAGAAGCCCTTTGCCCTAAGGATGTATAGGAGGCGTTTATAGGGTATATTATTATAGGCACCACTAATATCTAGGCTAAGTATTAACACTATAAAGTCCCTTCGCATCGCCTATATAGACTTAATGGTGGCGGTAAGTAATATAAATGCTAATAGTGTTAAGCGGTTCTTTCTTGCCCCTATTTAACTTTATAGTAGTAGGGTGTGTTCCTTAGCTGTATCTACTATATAGTCCGCTATTACCCTTTCTAAGATCTTGCTAAGGGTGTTTTCTAAGGCAATAGGGCGGTAGCTTCTTGGGACTAAGTAGTCTACTTTACCTTCTTTTTATAGGACAACCGTTATTATAGATCTTTTAAGTTATGGGTAATAGCCTATAGTAAAGTATGCTCTATCTATATCTATAAGCTAGGGTGCTATAAGTGGTCTATAGGTCTTTAAGGCCTTATTTAGTATCCTATCTAGTCCTAGTGCTATATTATTTAAAAGGCGGCTAATAGTTCTGGCCATTTTCTCTATTATTATATTGCTATTAACCTATAGGTGGGTCACCAGTATTTTACCCATAATATTACTAAGGTCTGCTAGAGCCGGTTAGGGGAAGAACCTTTTTATAAGAATCTTTACCTTCTTATTATTAATATTAGTGGCCTGTAACTCCCCTACTCTTTATAGGGGTAGTAGGTATAGGTCTTCTACTAGGCGCCCTACCTTTTTCTTTACCTATTTTGCTATAGCCCAAAGGCCCTTATTATGGGGGAGGTTTAGGTTAGAAGTATAATTATTTATAAACTATCTCCAGTTGTTCCTTGCTTCTTTTTTTAGGGTATTCTTTAACTAGTTTCTTGTGTTTTTATATTATTTCTTATCTTTAGGGTTATAGCTACTTATATATTTCCTTTTTGCTTATTATTAGCTAGCAATAGAAACCGCGTATTATGCGGACCATACGTATTATATATAGGGGCCTGGTTTTAAGACTAGACAGTATTCTTCTAGCCCATTTTTAATTACTGCTTAGACCCTTTCTAGTCTTTAGTTAATTTCCTTAGGGGTAGCTAATAAGCCTTACTTGTTTAGAATTAGGTGAATTTCTTCTAGGTCTTAAAGTTATTATTTAACTATATTAAGGAAGCTGTTTGTCTTAAGCTTCCTTATTGCATATCTTTTACTATTTAGTTATGCCTTAATATCTAGGTCTAACTATATCTAGATAGGGATATAGTCTAAGGTAAGTACCCATTTTTCTTTAGGGATACACCTTTTAAGTCTCTGGTATAGGCCTTTGTCTATAAATATAAGGTTAATTATACTTCTGGCGGTGCCTTATTGCTATAATTACTCTTAGGGAGGTAGCTAGTTTAAGGCCCTAGATATCTATCACATATCAGGGGGGCTGATTTGGCGCGGTTACGACCCGGGTTAATACGAGGTTAGGGCCACCCCTACTAATAACGCGCCCGAACCCCGCACGAGGTCGCGCAGCGACCGCCCCCAAGTACTTTCGCACGCGATTTTGGGCGAAAAGGTATATAATTTGTGTTAAATCAGTACTTCTGGACGGTCGCGTAATGTTACTCTAAATTTATAACACCTAAACGGGCTCTATTCCTACATTAAGGCGTCTTGGTCACTACGGTGCAGCCCTATATCGAGACGTCTTGGTTACTAGAGTATATAGTCCTATATTAAGGCGTCTCGGTTACTGCAGTGTAGTTCTATATTAAGATGTCTTGGTTACTAGTAAAGTCCTATATTAAAGCGTCTTGGTTACTGCAGTAGTCCTATAGTAAAATAGTATTATATATATATATATACTGCTTAATATAGAGCCTTTCCCTCCCTTTCCCTCCCCCGCCTAGTAGTTAGATATTCTTACAAAGCCAATCTAAAGAACGCCAGCCTTATAGCTATTCTAGCTGGTCAATAGCCTGTCTCTTATCTCTTGCCGTACCGTTTTTTACGCGCCGTCTTATATCCTTAATTATTCTACGGCGACGGCTATAGAATATAGCCTTGCTGTCAACCTACCAGCATGCCCCCCAGCAGCGATCAAAAGCTTTAATTAACGGCCTACCTACTAGCCCTAAAGTCCACTTGGCCTAGAGCTGGAACACCAAATTACCGCCCCAAAGCATCTTATATTTCCTTAGCGGCGCCTATAGGTCAAGGATAAATAGGAGAGGTTAAGTGTTAGCTTATAGCAGCTACGGCGGGGGTATAGTAGAAGCTTACAGCAGCTGCTATAGGGGTATAGTAGATATTATAGTAGACATTATAGTAGACAGCTAAGCAGGCTCTACGGCAGTAGACAGTTAAGGACCTCTTAGTATCTCTCTAGGGGTTAGATATACAAAAGAGGGTTTATCTAAAGACGGAATCTAGCCGTTAACGCGTTTAGGAACGGACGCGGGTACAGGCATAGGTACGGGTACAGATATAGGTACAGGTATAGTGCCGTCTAAAGACGGATATATAGACTTTATAGGCCCTATCTAGATACCCATCTTCCCTTACTAGATCTATATAGGTGCGAATGATGCTAATAACCTTTCTATCTTACTAAGGCGTTCTAAGATTATCTGCACGCGTAATTAAACCCCCTTTATCTTTAAGATTGCGGCCTTGTATCTTAGCTTAGCTATAGCCTTATAGGCGGGCCAGTATTTCCGTATTATTATCTCGTCCGGCGTAACTACGCTGGCCAGCGAGCTTTTTACCCGCGTAGCAAACCTCTAGTACTCCTTATAGCCAAAGAGGGAGTCCTTCTATAGGGGGTAGAGCGGGAACTGCTTATATAGGATTACTAAGTCCTATAATAGGATTACCCTAAGCGTGTAGAGGAGGCGTAGAAATCCTAAGCCTGTAAGGTTAAGCTATATAACCTTATTATTAGCCTTCTCTGGGTGGTAGGTCTCCATATCTTTTAGCCAAACGTTAGTCTTAGGCTATATCTTTAAGCAGAGGGCCTCCTCTAGCACCTCTTACACGTAGGGGAAAAAGTAGCCCTTTCCTTTCCTTAGGAAGCCAGCGATCGACCGTATAAACGCGCAAGGTAGATAGCTAAGGTAGGCTCCTATTATCGCGTCCGTATTCCAGCGTCTAGCCTATCTAATTTGGGTCTCCTTAACACCACTAAGCTCGGCGTGCCAGACGCTCTGCTTATAGGCGCTATAGGTCTTCTCCTTTAAGTAAATTCCTACCCCCTAAAATATCTTCTTATTCTATTCAAATTGCGTATAATAGCTTAACGGCTGTTACGGTACTTTAATGCTACTAGGGAAAATATATAGGTTATAGTAGTCCTCTAGCTGCCGAAAGGATAGGAAGCTCTTAGCGCTGTCCTTACCCTAGTAGTTAAAGAAGTAGAAGGCTATTACAGAGAGAGGGTAGAGGATAGGGTTAGTATTACGCATATAGCCTATATACTCAACCTTGCCGTGTTAATTCTACTTCCCCTATATTATTAATATAATTATATATGGCGCTGGCTTGTCTGGTTTAGGCCCTTTGTTCTCTAATTTAATAAGGACAAGGTTAGTAAGCTAAACATCCTATTTACTCTTACCCTAGGTAATAGTAGTATGGCCTAAAAAACAGGTTAGAAAATAGTAGCTATAAATACTCTATATAGACCATAATATACAAACCTAATAAATGCTTAGCTGTAGTTTAAAGGTAAGACTTAACTAAACCTAGTATCTTAGAGCCCGTCTCCTAGCACTAAGTAATCGCCTTTTTAAGCCCTTTAACGTTATAGCTACTAGTAATTATAAATAGGCCTTAATTAATAAAGTTAACACGTCAAATCTGGTCCTTGTTATGGCGGACGCTATCTAGTACTGCTGAGAGCTTCGCCCCCTATAGCGGCTATAAGGTCTTGCCTTTTAACTACCATGCGTAGAGCTTAGTAATAGTGGAGACGTAGCTATTTATAATTAAGTATTAGATGGTCTTATTAAATAGGGCATCTAGGGCCTCCTTATCCTATATTTTTTCCTCCTTTATAGCTTCCTCCCCTGCGGCTACAGCTACCCCTATAGCTGCCTTTTCCCTTAGTAGCCCTCCTGTGGTTATTTTCTACCTCTTCTTCGCCCACTTGCTATTTTTTCACATCTCTTTCCGTTTTAACTTCCGTTTTTAATAGCCAGCGGCCCGCGATTCTTAATTGACGACTTACTACTCTAAAAATAAGCAAAGCTTATCTTCTATTACCTAGGCGCTGTCCGTATTGCCTTTTAGTCTTGTATACTAGTCCTCCCACTCTTTCTGCTTTAGCTTGTACGCCCTTATAGTATTCTTTAAGCGCTAGGCCTTATAAATATTCTATAGCTATACTATTTAGGCCTTAAATTCGTTCTAGAGGCTATAGGGGGAGGAGGCTAGGGGGGCTTCTGTAGTAAACTGTAGGGTAAGAAGATTCCTAAGAGACTCTATATCTGTAAGAGGTAAGGGGGTAGACGTGTAAGCGCGGTATAGGTAAATAAAGCTACCGAATGCGTAAATATCAATAGAGAAGGAGAAGAAGAGGGCTCTATATTATAGAATTAGAATTACAGCAGGCCTTTCTATATAAAATTAGAAGCCCCGCGCGAGCTAGGAGCCAGCGCGGGCACAAAAATAGTAGAGGGTTGGAAAATGGGATTGTTAAGGCAATGATAAGGTTAAAGGCGCGCGATAAGGACCTCTATACTAACCTAGTACTAACCTAGGCCTCAAAAACGCGTCTAAAAAGTAGGGGCCACCACCTAAGGGGGGGGGGTAATATTTGGACGATATGTTACGGACCTTAGGGGGTCGTGCGTAACCTAAGGTTACGCCAAGCCTAACCCCGACCTCCGATACCTGGGTAGATCACCTCCTACTAGGTAAATTTACAGCGAATAACCACGTCTTAACTACTATAGGACTTACCCCATTCTTTACAAACAAAGGATATCACCCCCAATCTAGCATAGAGCTACTAGAACCTGTTAATAAGAAACTGCTATATAGAAAACGCCTTAAGATGCTATTTACCAACCAGCATGCAGACTGTATAAAAAATCTACTTAACTACTATAAGGGAGAAATGGCCTGGGCTTAAGTAAAGCAGGCCTACTTCGCCAACCGTTATAAAACGCCACCACCGGAGATGCGTGTTAGTAACTAGGTATAGCTAGACGCACACAACATCTCTACGCAGAGGCCTATAAAGTCACTTAATTATAAGAACCTTGGCCCCTATCTAATTAAACAAGTTATTAATAGGGGAGCTGTATATAAGCTAAAGCTCCCGCCTGCCCTAGTCACCCATGGGATATAGCCCATATTCCACCTATAGCTACTATACCTTTACCAGCCTAATCCCTTACTAGGACAGATATAGCCTAAACCCCCACTAGTACTAATCCAAGACAAGAACAAAGATAAGAACTATAAGGAGTGGACCATTAAACAAATTATTAACTCTAAATACTTTAGCAAAGGCAGAGGACGGCGGCTCTACTATAGAGCTATCTACGCAAGATTCGATATAGATTAGCCAGAATGGCAACCATAAAAAGACTTTAAAAATACAAAGGACCTAATTAGCAACTTCCACCACATAAACCTATAGAAACTAGGCCTAAGCAGAGATTTTATACCTAATTCTTTATAGGAGCCCTTATAGAGTTAAACCGTTATATATTACCATATAAGGGCAAATTGCCATTAGATTGCTATAGATTGCTATTATATAATAGCAAAGCGCGATTACATGACTGGAATATTGTTGAGATGTCCAGGAACTTCAACCAGCGGTTAAAGTTGTCTAATTGGTCGGATTTTTAGGTGCCAAGCCTTATTATATAATATTATTGCAAACCTTTAACAATACCCCCTTTTTCTTTCTCTTCTCTATACCCTAAGTGTCCCTTCTACCTTAAGTGCCCCTTCTATATATATATAGTAACCACAGCGTCACCAGAGCTCCGCCTCTATAGAAGGGGGGGTAGTGTCACGGAACCCCACCGTAGGGGCCTCTATAAGAGAGCCCCATGCTCCCACATACACCTCGCGTACAGCTTACGTTAGCTACGCGTAGGTATATCACCTCCTTACGCCCTCGACCCTTACGATCGATCGCGCAACGTCTTGTAGACTCCTTAAATACATACGCTCTATAGCCATTACCCCCGTCCCGTAACACCTTAGGTATTTATCCCCTATAGCGTTAACTATGCTATAGCTTAGGTTCCTCTTGCCTAAGATAGCCTCTATACCTTTAACTCCTATATACCTCTCTAGTGTTAGTCTAGCCAGTATTATATTGCAGTAGATAGTTTCTCAGTACTCTTTTATACTCTACTTTAGCTCCTTTCTCTCTCTTACTATTATCTTTACTAGTTTCTTACATATCTCCCTTCCTCCTCTATATAGGCCTGGGCCCTAATATAGCACTATTCTTCTTCTGCTTTTTCTACCTATTTCTCTAATATATCCTCCCTACTTTAGGGTTATTAGTTTGCTCTCATATAGGGCACCCTAGGGTCCCTCTATAGTTTATTTAGGCGTGTCTTAATATACTTTATAACCTTAGAGTGGCGCTCCTTTTATACCCTTTATATTGCAGCAGCTTTAATATAACTTTATAAAGGGGGGATATTTACTTCCTTCTTAAGCAGTGCTATAGCCGTTTGCTTATACCCGCCTATTATACTCTAAAGGCAGGCTGTTTAGACCTTTTAGAGTAACTTAAGAAGTAATTTAGGGGGGCCTTTCTTAGTTTCTCCTATGGCCCAAACACTAGATCTATATGTTATGGTTAGCCAGACAACTGCTATATATAGTAGGCGTAACCTCTAGAAGCATGGACCCTATATAGAATTAACAATCCTAGATATTGTAATATACTATACTTAGCCCTTACAGGCCGCTTATAACGCATATACGCTCCACTAGAGCTTACTGTCTACCCATACTCCTAATACCCTTAGGCCTTAAACTGGTTAGCCCCCAAAGCCTTAAATATAGATTATATGCTAAAAATCTGTAGATTGGTTGCGTTTTCTTATAAAATAAATTAGCTGGTATTTCTCCAGTAAGAATTAGACTCTATGTCGTCTTGCCTATTCTATATAGATATTATAGGCTTTCTCTAATGTTCTACAGTTCTCTGCGGCTGTTGGCCTATATATAATTAGGTTTATGTTATCAACAAAGCCTATCCCCTAGGTCGCCCCTTCCTTAAAGGAGTTAAGTAGGTTGCTTACAAAGCAGGTAGTTATATAGTAGAGTTTAGCGTGCCTGCTTATCCAAGCCTCTACCCCAGTTTTCTAGTATTTTTCCCAGTTACCTAGGCCTAAGGCCTAGGGGGCTTTTCATAAGCAGTTAGCTGTCACCACCACTTATACAGGGAGTTTCACCAGTTCTTTTAGATATCTTATAATAGGGTTAGCCCAAGCACTAGTCCGCCCCCCAGCGGTCTGTATAAGAGTCTCCTCCTAAAGTTAGTACGCTTTCGCACAGCTTAGGAGCCTTCCATAGCCTCTAGTTTCACGCCTCTTTTCATTGTTTCCGCTAGCACAGGCATAAGCTGCCATTTGCAGGGGTCGCAACTCCCATCTTACGCGCCTACTGGCGTAATCCTATAAGGGCGTCATGGCTGCATCCTGCAATATGGAAGCCTTAGGTACCTTCTACAGTTAAGGCCTAGCCAAAACCTCTCCCACCTAAGTAACTCCTGTTTGCTCCTTAAGTATATCTCACTGGCGTACCGCCCTAGAGGCGAACGGTTCCGTCTGTTAATATACTAATACGCGCATCCGTTCTCTTAAGCCACATAGTAGTCTCTCTAGCCAGGACGTAATCCTGCCTGCCTACTAGGTGCACTAAGGGTTAGAGCCTAGCTAAGGGGTAAGGTCCTTAGAGCCAGCAGTGGCTACTACGCACTACGCCCCATAGGAGGTTCCCGTTTCGCGTTACTTGCAAGAGTCTCCTTATAATAGGCCGACCGTGTATTGTAGGAGAGGGGCCATAGAGACACTAGGTCCCATGCCAGACAACCTACTCCCCCCTCTCCTACTAACTAAGCTTGTGTCCCCCCCCTTTATAAGCTAGCCTGTGTCTCTAACTGTTAAGTCCTCGTCCAACTGGCCTGTGTTTCCCCTATAACCTCCCCCATATATATGCATTAGGTTACGTGCACCACGCCTATTAAGACCCTCCTGTGAGTCGCCTTATATATATACGCATTAGGTTGCGTGCACCACGCATATTAAGACCCTCCTATGGGTCGCCTGTGAGTTGAACGCCATGGGGCCGTCAAAGCTGGCCTGTGTTTCCGCTGCCTAGAGCTTTGCCCGTGTTTCCACCTTATTAAGCCGTCTGGTCGCCGTCGCGTCGCCATCACGTCGCTGTCGCTGTGCCAGGTCGCGCGCACCACGCCTATTAAGACCCTCTTCTAAGTTACTTGAGTGTACCGGATACCAGATAGGCCCTTATAGAGGGGCCTTAACGAGTTCTCTAGGTAGGGCCTTAACAAGTTCTTCGCGGTGGCCTTAGGGCCTTAATAAGTTTCGTACGAAGTATCTGTGACGCGTTAACCTTAACAAGTTCTTATAAAAGGAGGATCCCTACGCCCTTATTGCGCTTACTTCGCGATCTTAGAGCTAGTATAAGCCCAAGGGTGTCCTATTATACGCCTAGGACGCGTCCACGTCGACTAGCTGGATAAGGCCAGTTTCGGGCCTGGCTGCGAGCTAGGTAGTCGTATATCGGGCGGTTTTCGTATCCTAGTTTCCCTTGCTAGGCCTCCCTGGATGATAGAACAAGAGCTCCAAGCAGAGGCAGTAAGGCTCCTGGTGTTGTTAAGGGCGATGCTTTGCACGCGTCACGGGCTCATCACCACAGAGTCGAACGACAGCGCTGCACGCGCTGCGACGGCTCTCTACCATCGCCTCTGCACTTGGCCATCAATAGGAATAGGATTCCAGATGATGTTTCCACCCGCGGCGACGTGGACGCGTGCAGTAGGGCTTCGCGGGCTTAGCTAAAATATACTAGACTAGTTCTGGGTCGTAAAGGAAATAGTAATAAAAGGCAAAGGGGTAAGCACTAAGCGCCCCCTAATAACTCTATAGTAGTAGAGTTAAGTTCGCGATACTAGCGCATCTGTAAGCTTGTTACAGCAGCAGTGGTTCCTAAGAAGGTTAAAAAGTAAGGTAGTAGAGCACTATAGGTAACTCGCAGGCGCCTTATAGGCGCTGTGTAGGCAAGTCCTAAAAGGTAGGGAGATGGATTACGGGGTTTTCTTACATGGAGTTTTCTCCCCACATGTATATAAGGAGTAGTCCGCGTGGGCCTAATAGGGATCCGAATTGGACGTTAAGCAATGAGTTATTATTAATAAGGATATATTGGGCACCAGATAAAAGGTTTAAAAATATTAAGTATATATATAAATAGTATCTAGTAGAAGTTTAGGAGTTAGATAACCTAATATTTTAATTAGGGAGGTTCCTTATAGAAGAATACTTAGGCGGATAATAGTAGTAGGAGTATTTAGAGAATATGTGTCTATAGTATATTAAGGAAAATTAATAAATTAAGTATTAGCCTAAGGAGAACTAAGTATAATTAGGATTTAATAACTAATAGTTAGGAAAAGGGGAGGCCTATAGAACTAAACGGAGCTAGTAGTAGAGCCTTAGACCCTTAAAGGAATTTAAGGGCAACATCTAAATTTATAAATTAAATGGTAAGATTAAAAGTTTAAAGCGCTATTGGATAGTAGAGTAATAAGAGACTATATATTACTAGTAGTTAAAAGGATAGGGTTACCATATAAATAGAAAGAGTACCTATATCTATTAATAACAATTTTAGGAGATCCGATAGCCTATAGAGGAGGCATTATTAATCTTAAAATAGGACCTATTAAAATATCTATTAAAGGGAGACGAATTAAGATATTTTTTAATATCCTGCTATTAGGGAAGGATAAGGCAATATTAGGAATACCTTAGTTACAGAAGTATAATCTAAAAATTAATTAGATTATAGGTTAAGTTAATATTTAAAATATTTAATAATGTAAGATGCGATAATTAACCAAAATAGTATAGTACTAAGTTGGAGCAATATATAAGGAAACTAAGTAAAGCTTAAGTTATGTATTGAAGAGGTACTATAAGTACGAAAAACAGCTATAGAGCCTAGAAAGTAAAAAGCTATTAAAATATATAATATAGGACTATAAGATAGAATTAGAACTAGGAATAAGTTTAAGGTTCTTTCTAATCTATAAGCTAACTAAAGAAGAGTTAAGAGCACTTAAGGAGTTTATCTAAAAAAAAACCCATAAAAGGGATATATCTAACTATTATAGTTATTAACGAGATATACAGTACTATTCGTACCAAGGAAAAAGAGAAAACTTAGGCTATATATTAATAATAGGTAGTTAAATAGTATTATAAAAAAGGATAAATATCCTTTACCTTTAATTAGCGAAATCTGGGACAGGATTGGTAACGCGCAAATATTTACAAAGATAGATCTAAGATAGGCATACTACTAGATTAGGATTAAGGAAGGCAACGAATAGAAGGCAGTCTTTCGGTTAAAGGAAGGACTATATAAACGCACTAGCAACGTTTTAAAAGCAAATTAATAGTGTATTAGGAGAATACCTTAATAAATTGGTTATAGTATACCTTAATAATATTATCTACTTTATAAGTAAGGAAGAATATAAAAAATACGTTTAATGGGTCTTAAAGAGACTATAGGAAGAAAATATACTAGTAGCAATTAAGAAACGCGAGTTCTTTATAAGGAAGACCAATTTTATTAGATTTATTATTAAACTAGGTAAGATCTAAATAGATCTAAAGAAAGTTAAAGCTATAGTAAGTTGGTAAGAACTAGAAAACATTACGCAGTTAAGATCGTTTCTAGGGTACTATAACTACTATAAAAGGGTTATTATATAATATTTAAAGAATATTAAACCATTTACAAGACTTATAAAAAAAAAGAGTAACTATAGGTATGGAATAACGAATAAAGAAAGCTATTTAAAGAACTTAAGGAGTTGTTTACCCAGGACCCAATTCTTAAGATCTATTAACTAAAGCCAAAAACGGTTATAGAGACGGATATATTAGACTTTATATTAGGAGTATGCTTGCTATAGAAATACCACAACGCATAGTATCTAGTAGTATACTATAGTTAGAAAATAACACTACTAGAACTAAACTATAGCATTTATAATAAGGAGTTATTAGGTATAACTGCAGTACTTAAAGAGTAGAGAGTGTTCTTATAAGGTATAGAGAAACTATTTATAGTTAAGACGGATTATAAGAACCTAATAGGGTTCCTAATAATAAAAGAACTTAACTAAAGATAAGTTAGATAGGCAGAAAATACTTATAGAATATCACTTTAAAATTTAATATACTAAGAGTACTAAAAATGTAAAAGTAGACGCACTTAGTAGGAAAGCAGAACTATAAAATAAATAAAAGTTATTAGGGGCAATATTACGTAAAGATAAGGACGGATTAATTAGGTATAATTATCCTAAGATTATAGTAACTAGAGAAGAAAACCCCTATAAAACGCTAAAGAGAAAATGGTTATAAAGGATTTAAAGGGTATAGTAAAAAGACCAAGGATATAAAGACTATGTTAATAGAGAAGCGATATATATCCTAAGGTTAATAGTAAGAGAGTTTATTAGAGAGTTCTATAAGGGAATAACTTAAGGACATAATAGAGCTATAGGCTTAGTGTTAAGACTTTAAAAGGGGTATATTATTAATAAAATCTAGGGTCTAGCAAGATAAACTACTAAAGAATGTCTAGATTGTTAGAGAAATAAACTAATAAGGTATAAGCCGTATAGAGGGCTATAACCTATTAAAATACCAGAGAGACTGTAAGAGGTTATATTATAGGGCTATATTATCAGATAAGAGTATAATATAATCCTTATAATAGTGGACAAGTTAACTAAGTAGAGCTATTTTATAGCATATATAGAAGAAATCTTAGTAGAAGATATGGCTAGAATCTATATTAAAGAAGTGTTTATAAGACACAGAGTACTAATAAAGATTATATTAGATAGAGATTTAAGATTTATAGCAGCATTCTGGGGGGTATTTTTTTTAGCGGAATAAAAAGTTTATGTAGTAACGTTAATAGCATATTACCTATAGATAAACAGTTAAATAGAGAGACTAAACTAAATATTAAAACAGTATCTAAGGCACTATGTTAATTATACATAAAATAATTGGGTATTGTTATTACTAGTTACGTAGTTTATATATAATATAACACTATAAGAAGGAATATAAACATTAATATTTAAGGCGAATTACAGATATAAGCCAAAAACATTATTATCGCTATAATAAGTAAAGAAGATAAATAGTATAGCTAAAGAAATAATTGAGAACTTAATAAATCCTTATAAATACATTATAGAAATAGCTAAACTAGTATAAATAAGGATAAAAAAGTACTATAATATTAAGAGATCTAAGGGATTAGATCTTAAGAAGGGGGATAAAGTATAGCTACTATACAAAAATCTTAGGAGTTAACAACTAAGTAAGAAATTAGACTATGTTAAACTAGGACCATTTACAATTATAGTAAAGATCTTAGAAGTAATATATAGACTTAACTTACTAGAAAAGGTAAAGATCCACCCTATACAGCATATTATAATACTAGAGCTAGTATATAAAAATATTAAGCTATTAGTTTATAAAGCGGCTATATATAGAGGTTAAGAAAAGTATAAATAGAAAGTTTTAAAAATCATTAGTTATAAGGACGTTAATAATAAAATATAGTATAAGGTTAAATGGATATGCTATAATAATACTGCCTATAAACTATTAGATAACCTAAAAATGCTATTAAAAAGGTATAGAAGTATTAGAGAAAAACGGGCTAGGTAGTATTAACAAAGAAGGATTACTAAAGAATAAGTTACCTAAGGGTAATCTAAAAGGATCAACTACCGCGGTATTTGGAGTTATTTCTACCTCTATTGGAGACAAATCCTTTCTAGCCTTCTCCTACTTAAGTTTAAGGAAACCCTACTTAGTAAGATGCAACTCCTTTAAATAAACCTTCTTACAAACCCTCTTAAGACGGGTTAACCGAGCATAAGCAGCTAGTTAAGCGTTGAGTATTCGAAACTCTTTAGTATAAAGGCGCTGCACCTTAACTAGGGCACGATCCTATTTATCGCGTAAATGCTAAAGATCGCTATAGGTATTTAAGAGTTGGTCTTCCAACTTCTTAGTAGTGGATTAAATCCGTAACCCTATAATAAATTAGATAAGATACTAGATGCCTATAGAAAATAACAAGACGCGTATATTTAGCGTTAGAGACGGGTTAAATATTATAGGATAATTATATATTCGCTTTTATATACTTAGCATAAGAGGAAAGTTAGCAACTAGATAGAGCCGTAATTATAATATATACTAACTTCTTCTCCGCACAACGGAAATATAATAGTATAACTTTACTTAATAAGAGGATAATAGTTACCAGCTAGTTATAATAACTAGATTAGGAAGATCTAATAGGAGGTATTAGAAATAATAAAGGTTATTAAATTAAAGATAAGAATGCTATACCTTTAATAGACGACTTGGAGATATAGGATATCTTTAAGGACAAAGATAAAGAGGAGGGGAATAGTATTACGGACCTTATATTGGCAGTAGTATAACTACTAAGAGAGAATATAAACGGACTAGTAGTGGAAGCGCGGGAGGCGCTAAAACTGGTCAAACTATAGGATAAGGGGTAGCCGAGTTACATAATAGATTACGTGTTTTAACTTAGTACGTAGATATATAAGTATATAGATACATACCAATGTACCAACGTACCAACGCACTAATATACTCAGTTATTACTATAGGAAGGAGTTATGTATTTAAAGGACCACAGTCCCTACCTAGATAGTTTCTTTCTTTATAGTAAATCTTAAAATATTATTGGAGTTAATCTGCTAGGCAACCACTCTACCAGTTATTATTACATTATTAACTTATTGTTTACCTATATACCTAGCCTATTAGTAAGTCTACCATAGTGTTTTCTATAAGGCTTTATTATAATAGATGTTATTATAACTATAAAAGTTATTACTAGAACTAACTATACCGGTCGGCCTAGAATAGTATAGCTAGGCAATTAAGAATAGGTTATAATTATTAAGTGTATTAATATCCTAGAGGTTACAATTCCACTACTTATTATTTTTAAGATAGTAATATACCAGGCTATCTAATATAAGGACGGCATTATACTACACAACTAGTTAATTAGTGTTAGCGATAATGGTTGGACAATAAATAAGATTAGCTTAACCTAGCTATCTCTATTCTATAAGTATACAAAGGATTATACGGTTGGCACGTATTAGCTACTAGTGCTAGATGGCCATAATAGCCATATATTACCTAAATTTGATCGGTTCTGCCTAGATTATTAGATAGTCGTCCTTTATATACTAGCACACTTATTATATCTACTATAACCAATAGATATAGGCTTTTTTTAATATCCATTTTATTATACTACGTATAATACTGCGTATATAGCCTTTAGGCTATGGCGATATAGTTCTATATATATAAATCCTTTCTAGGCAGCTTATATACTAGTAACTATGTCCTAGTAGTTTATAAACCCTTAAGGGTTTATAGCTCCTTAGTAAAATACTAAGTTGCTATAACTACTAGGGAATAAGAAAACAATAGGAAAAATCCTAACACCTATCCCTGTCCTTTTGCTATCTATTTCTATCCTTTTGCTCTCTAATATCTTTTTAAGAGCCTAGTAGGAGTTGCCTCCTTCTAGAACCCTATATTTTGTCTATTCTTCTATAAAACCCTCTAAGTAGGCTATTTTTTAGTCCTTAAGAAATTATACAGACGCCTTATTAAATAGATTATAAGCCATGGTGTTAACTATATTAATAAGCGCGAATTCCTGCTACTATATAGATAGGCTAGGTAGATAGCACTATATTAAAATAATATATAGGCAGGATTTGCAGCCACTGGCCTTATTCTATATAGCCCTAATTGCGTACTGTCACAACTATATACCAAATATTAGACACTATTTCCCTAACGCCGTTTACTGTTAAATATATCTTAGACAGCCGAAACGCCTTATAATATTACTAAGCTATAGAAGCAGACAGTCTTACTAAAGCGTTATCTTAAGCAGCGTATATATAGCCTACTAAGTCTAACGGAATAAGCCCTTAGCTAGCTTATTAAGGGGGCGAAATAGTAATATTAAGCGCTATGCTACTTTCTAGCGAAAATGAGAAGCTATATATAGAAAACCAGCGCTAGAAAAGGAAGAGGGTATAGCCGCGCACGTATATAGCTAGGGGGGGTGTTCTATTAGAAGTAGAAGGGCTATCTTATATACAAGTTGCCCAAACTAGGCATAAGGAGGCTGCAGCAAAGACAGCGGCCGAGTAACCGCAACAAGCACCACGTAAGTGTAGTATATATGTCTTGACAGAATATAATGCACGTATGTGCCCCAGACGTTAAACTAGTAGATAGCAGATAGCTACACTTAATACAATTATTCGTGGTTAAGCAATTTATAATATTTGTTTTTAGTAGCGGAGTAGGTAACCTAGAGGCCCGCATAACCTATAGGCTTGTAGACTACGTTATAACTAGGTAGTAAATATATAACAAAGCCTTATAGGAAATACTATGGTAGACTTTATTAATAAGCTTAATATACGGAGTAAGTACCTAATAGATTAACTTTAATTAATTCTAAGATTTATTATATATGATAGTGCTAGGGCGTGTTACCTGGATAGGGCTCAATTAAGAGCTTTAGTTAAGGGTTTAGCGCCCCAACACGTATATCGCACGTCTCTCCCTCCTATATATACCTCTTCTTCTCCTTAGCCTAGTATCTTCGTAATATAGCATTTGTTCGCTTTACCTTGGAAATATTTATTTAAGCCTTCATCGAGCCATTTATTTAATAGTTCGAACCATTATACTATAAAGAGAAAACTATCTAGGTAGGGACTATAGTCCTTTAAATATATAACCGTACTCCTAATAAATCCTTTTATATATAAACCTTGGCGTCGTTTAACGCATTTAACACGTTTAATATATTTAATTATTATATAACTCGCCTACTACTCGTTATATAGTTTTACTAGGTCTATTATAGCCTCTACTGCCTCTATTAGCTTATTTAGCTCCTCTTTAGTTAGCCGTAATATATCTAATATAAAATCTATAATATATTAAAGTTTTAATATTAATATCTATAGCGTCTAGGTCCTTATAGGTCTTAGGTAGCTAAGAAGTAAAGTATTAGGGTATGTATTTTAGAGTAAGGCATAGTATATTATTATATAAGCTATTAATAATATAAGTATAGGCGGTAATAGTATCTAGCAGTTTAACTCTTATAAGAGATTCTATTTAGTTTATTTAGCATAGTAGTAGAACGTAGTAAAGTATAATAGGAAGTTCTTAAAACTTTATATTATCTTATTTAGTTTCCTTTATACTACTATATTAATTTAGTTAGAATTGCTATAAAGTATTTCTAGTATAGCGATTAGCTTTTCTATAGTATTTAGCTAGAATAGGTAGGGGTTTCTACTCTACCTTTTCTAAAAGAAGGAGGCTCTAAGCTTCTAAAAGAAGAAATCGAGACCATTAATCCTATAGGGACATAATAACTACCTAAACAGATCCTATTTAGTAAAAAAAGATATAATCCACTGACCAGATTTGGCTCTATAAGTTTTACTATAAAGAATAAGGAGAAAAGATAAGAAATCCTTAAACAAAAAGAGATTCTAATTGTAGGTACAGCTACTAAGGTAGTAAAATACCTAGAAGTCCTTTCTACTACGCAGTGTACTAGCTACCGAAAATTCGGCCATATAGGAGATAGGTGCTTTACTAGGGCCTATAGATTTCATACGGCTGTATATCTATATAAAGACCACTTCTATTCTACCTATATAATAATAGGCAAGCCTTATAATTATACTACTCCCCTTTCTATTAATTGTAAAGAAAAATACTTTGCTAATAGTAAAGACTGCAAGACTCTTAAAGTAGCTAAACCAGTATATAGTACTAACGAAGAAGGTTTTATAGAAGAATAAAACAAATAGGATTCTAGAAGGTGGCAACTCCTACTAGGCTCTTAAAAAAGATATTAGAGAGCAAAAGGATAGAAATAAATTGCAAAAGGATAGGGATAAGTGTTAGGATTTCTTATAGTTTTACCTACCGTTTTCTCATTTCCTAGTAGTTGTAGTAATTTAGTGTTTTACTAAGGAACTATAAACTCCTAGTTTAGGGGTTTATAAACTACTAGGATATAGCTACTAGTATATATTAAGCTGCCTAGAAAGGATTTATATATATAGAACTATAGCGCCATAGCCTAGAGGCTATATGCGCAGTATTATACGTAATAGTATAATATAACGGATATATTTATATAAAAAAAAGCTAGAATAGGTATATAGTTTCTATAGTATCTTCTTTTAGGCGGCTTATAGTATAACGTAGTTAGCTATCAGAGGTAGTATAGCAATTAATATTACCGTTTAGCTTACTCCTTTTACTAGAATAGGTAAGAAGATTAGGGAGGTATTTAGTTAACTTAGTTAAGGGAGTAGTAACTGGCGAATTTAGGGCTAAGGAGCTAGCCCTGAACGCGTTTCTTCTATCTAGAACTTATAGGTTAATACTAATAGGGGTAGTCAGAGGCGACGGTATACACGCCCCGAGTATTTTCTTCAGAACATAGTTATATTCCGTTTGCAGCCTTCTCGTTCCTATTTTTATCGCAATAGGCGCTAAAATTAAATGCATTTCGGAGCAGTTGTGGTTTGATTACTACTTCTCGTGCATGACGAGCGCATATCACAGTTCTCAGCCTTGCAGAATGCCGCTTCTGATAGGGCACCACCAGTACGGACCGGTAATAACGCAAACTTCAAACGCCTCGTTGCCTTTCGATGCTGTGTCATGCAATCCTAGTGACGGACCGCATCCGTTCTAGCCTCCGAGTCGTGGAATTTTGCAGACACCAAGGCGTTCGAACAACACTTCGACATTGTCGAAGAAGTATTGCAAGACTTATCAATTCTTAATCGCCCAAAGCAAATATCATAGCTTCCCTCTGGCCCGGGGTTGGTACCAGCCAGTGGGTTCCGCCAGCTCATCATGTAACGTGTGCTTTCCTCGGCTGGGTACTTCAGTATGTACTGGCGCGTCTTTCCCCTAGCCTCTTTCTTTTTATAATTGCCTTCTCTAAACATCCTCAGAGGCCTCCACGACTCACTTATCCCCACTTTTACTCCAAAATATATGTGGGCGTCCCTAGCTTAGCTTAGCACCATTTGACGCATGTAGAAGTTCGTGCCACCTGACACACGCTGCCACATGGTACACAGTATATCCTAACTATAGTAACTATTTACATATAAATATAAATATAGCTTATTAAATAGTAAATAAAGCTCTTTATAATATTAAAATATTCTACAAAGTATTATTTACTATTTAATAAGCCATATTTGAAATTTCGTATAAATAATTATTACAGTTGTTAGAATATAAGTATTTGAAAACGACGTATTTTGGTGCCCAGGCGGCAGCGTGCACCAGGTGGCACGGACTTCTACATGACACCACCGAAAAAAAAACTACATAACACAAGATAACACTATTGAAAAAATGCAACTACAGAAATCGCGGTTCGGGTCTGAATCATCGGAACATTTACTCATTGGCGTAACTTAACTACAGGGTAGCCTATTTTGCCAGTATCAAATCGCAGTTTTAGATAATGCATCAGCGCCTTTCAGTCATTTATACAAATTTCTCCGACATGTAGTCCTCTGTACGAAGAATATCGACTGGAGATTATCAAACGTTCTGTCTTAGCCTTCCTCTCAAAAATATATGCCTCTGCAGACAAGTGTTACACAATCCCTAGGCTCCTGTAGAATTAACGCCCCGCATTCTAGCGAACCTTGTTTGTGGCCACTATTTCCATCTAGATTCCGGTTTGGTGGAGTACAGCATCTAGTGTCGGATGCCTTCTTAATTACACTACGGTGTGCGCAAATATCCGGAATGGACGCCTAATATAAGCCATGCTGCTCGTGACATCTTCTGCCGAGATCGCAGTCTCGACCATTTAATCTGGTCATTTGATCGCTATAGGTGTTCCCGTGAACATCTACGACACCCTCATTTATTCTCCTGGTAAAACGTAAGCAGCCAATCAAGAGCCTAAGGCCTTTATATGATGCTCTTTGTGCACCGTACAACGTAAGTTAATGTTACTGGATACATGGTCAGTATTCCGGTCATCTTAGTGGAGGGTGTTCTGCCCAATACCGGCACACGACTTGTTCCGAATTTTTCTGCCTCAATACGGAACAATGTCGTGTATCGCTTTGAGAGTGTATACCGGACCAAACGACTCATTGCGGAATAGACAACCACTGAGCTAGGCTTAATTATGATAACTAATTGTTGAGCCAAGGCGTCTGCACGAGCCAGGGCGTGCAGAATATGGTCCATAAAGGACGTCCAAAACGACGTCCAAAGGACCCCTTAATCGTGGCCAAATGAACGCCTATATCAAGGTAACACAATAGACTAAAATCGGACGCCGTTAAAAATGTTATATAGTTAAATATATTCCGAAATATGTTGTTTATTCCGGAATACAACTACTTAAAATTATATACGATTGTGTTATATATCGATAAGAACTCCTATAGATAGCAGCTAAATAGGATAACCGATTATATAATATAACTATGTTTAATAGACGCACTTTTGCCTCTTAGATAGTTAGTTTAATAAGTCTATAATAGATAATAGATAATAGTAAAAGGCTATCTAATTATATATAACTTTTTAAGATTTATAAAATAGCTAAATATATTATATTGTTAAGTATTTATAAAATTTAAATAATACTAAACTTAACTAAATAGTAGTATAAATTATTTAAATTAATAATTTAAAATAAAAGCTACAGATTATACTATAGAAATAATATATTAATTCTTATTTAACGTCTAATGCGGTCCTATTTAAGGTCTATATAGATCAATACCGTTATATAGATATAAAAAACCTCTAAAGGAGACGTAAGAGGCAATATAGTATATATCCCCCTAGGTAATACCTATACTACATTAATGGGAGGGAAATACCATTAGGTCGCTGCTTTAAGACCCCTATAAAGGAGTGTTCTAATTACCTATCTTGCCCTATCTACTATTTGTACTATACTTTTACTTAATTATAGATTGCTGTAAAATTACTATAAGGTCTTATATACCTGCCCTTACTTCCTTAATCGCACTATATATATATATATATACTAGGCGAATTTGTATTTATACTCTATATAAGACAACCTCGTAAAAAATTTCCTATGGGAGTGGGTTTGTATAACGAGGTTCGCCCTTATAAAATACTATTAATAGCCTGCTTTTAGGGAGAGTAGCTATTAATTACTAATTCCGTACCTATTTCTTTAGTAAAAAGAAGAGATAGAATGCAGAATAAAACGTCGCTTAGGGGTAATTAGTAGCTACTTTTAAGCTAGTAAGCTATGTTATTTCTTTTATTCTTATATACAAAACTAAAATTAAAAAAATCTCTTTTAGAGTGCTTTTTCTACTTTAAAAACGGTAGAATATGGCAGAAATAGATAAAAGAGCTAGGATTTCCTTAATGCGAACTAGATACTAGAGAGCAAAATACTAAAACTAAAATTCTCTAAGTCTTTTAAATCTGGGCTAGAGTGTCTACTTAATTACTAGTATATATTAAGCCGCCTAAGAAGGATTTATATAATAAATAATAATTATTTATTGCTTAACGTCCAATTTGGGTCCCTATTGGGCCTATATAAACTACTCCTTATTTATATATAGGGAGAAAACTCTATTTAAGAAAACCCTATAATCCATCTCCCCGCCTTTTAAGACTTGCCTACTTAGCGCCTACGAGTTACCTATGGTGCTCTACTACCTTACTTTTTGACATTCTTAGGAACCACTACTGCCGTAACAAGCCTACGGACGCACTAGTATTGTATACTTTACTCCGCTACTATAGAGTTATTAGGGGGCGCCTGTTACTCACCCCTTTGCCTTTTATTAGAAGGATTTATATATATAGAACTATAACGCTATAGCCTAGAGGCTGTATATGTAGTATTATATATAGTATAATACAATATATATTAATATATATATCTATATAGGCCTATAGGCCTCCTACTTATAGTATAAATCTAGTTCTATATAACCTTTTTACCTTAGAGAAATAGTGGGGTAAACTAGGTATTTTATTCTAGATCCCTAATCCAGGTTCCCTACTTTTCCCTAGCTAAAGAATATTAGGAAAAGATAATAAAATACTATATATACTTAGTAAATCTAGGCTATTAGGTAAGATATTATATAATATTATTTATTTATTGCTTAATGTCCGATTTGGATCCTTATTGGGCCCACGCGGACTACTTCTTATTTATATATGGGGAGAAAACTCCATTTAAGAAAACCCTGTAATCCATCTCCGCGCCTTTTAGAACTCGCCTACTTAGCGCCTATAAGTCACCTATAGTGCTCTACTACCTTACTTTTTGACCTCCTTAGGAACCACTGCTGCCGTACTAAGCCTATAGACGCTAATATATTATATAAGGCGGGTAGTTAAAAGGCTTATTATAAACTTTATAAGGTATATATAGTTTTTTTAGTTGCTGTGCCGTATAAGTACTATATAGGAGAAATAGGGGACGCCGGAGGTAGATACTATAGGTTTAAATAAACCAAACATGTATAGATATAGTGGTCGTTAAAAAGATTCTATTAGGGCCTACCCTCCTAATAAATTTTGTTAACTACTACGCCGTAGCGCCAACGCAGCGCAGCTATATATACGTCTCTACGTTTACTCTAGTGGTCTATTAGCACGGTTTTAATAGAACGCTAATATAACTACTATGTTTTTAGGCTTTACTATATAGAGGCATAGAGGCCGATTTTTATAAAGCCTATATTTAATAATAAAGTTAATTAATTAATTTAAAGGTCTAAAAAGGGTTTATATATTAGTAAATTATTTATATATTAAAACCTTAAAGGTCTTTTAATAGGATATTAATTTTAATGGTTTTACCAACTTTACTTAGTTTTTTTATTTAAATTAAACTTTAATACTCTCTCTATTACCACTATTTAAATTCTATATATTTTATCTTTTTATTAAAAAAATTTATTAAAAAAAATTTATTATATATTATTAAACTACTATTAATAAAATAATCTATTCAAAAATTAAGTATTTAAGGCGATTTTAGTAGGGCTTTAATAGTTTTAATAGACTTAAATAAAAAGTTAAATTTTTTTTTTTTAAATTGTATCTATTTTAGTAGTAATATCTAATTATATAATATATTTATATTTAATAGCTATGCCTTTTACCTCTTAAAAGAGTTGATTTAATAAGTTTATAAGACTTTATTTCTTTATAAAGACGATTTATTCCAAAATAAAGTAGAAACAATCCGGAACTAGTCGTGGACCGGAATTAGGTAGAAAGTTTTCCTCGACGTATAGGTGACGTATTTTCTAAACATCGGAATGATGACGAAATTCTCGAGGACTCGAGTACTGTGGTATTAACCCAGATGGCATTGCCTCTTTATTAAAGTCTTCTAACGTAATGTTCCAGATTCACTCTCATAAATACCGCTGGTTTTGGTGAAACGAGTGTGTAATAAATGTAACCATTGTATTAGTAGTGTACAGACACTCTGAAGAGCTCTCACCAAAGTAAACAATATACCCTTCGTATCTTATCTATGTGCTCGTTTTAAGAGTTCGAATGAGACCGTTCCCCTGGTGACCTCCCTAGCGTCCTAAATAACATACGGAAGAAATTCGCAGGGATAATTGTTGAACGTGTTGAATGGGGATTATTGCCCAACAAGAGAAGCGAGGATTAAGGACTAGTAGAATGTCCGTTTTAAGAGGTGAATCCAATCGGTTGCCGGTAGAATAGCGGCATAAGTACTGTTGAGTTGCCTAGAAACTTTACCAACTTGCCAGGTTTTCCTTGACTGAGTAGAAACCACAAGCAAACAGTGTTCCGACTCCTGTAACATACCTACCTGTTTTGGCCCCCCATGACATCCGGCGAAGAAATGTGCTAGAAGCCAGGGTATCAAGGAGAACCCTATAAAGAAGGTACGATCTAGCACATCTTATTGGAGGTCTTTACCTCGGCCGGCTTAAATTATGGAAAACCAAAGGATTGCTTGTCGAGGCCCGGTACCCAATATGTAAAGATACCCGATCACACGATAAAGATGCGAGTGAGGTGTTTTCGAGTGGTCGATATATCGTAATCGTAAGATAGTCACGCAGAGGTACTCTTAACTGATATATTTCACCAGTAGTCGAACCTTGGAGGCGGACATACTATGCCGTGAGTCGTGCCTCGAAAACTAGATGCAAACCTTGCAAGGTGCCAAATATTCCCCCGCTGTGTATTGTCTTTACAGTCTTCTCCATATATGTCAGGTAATGCTTGTGGTTTTGCAAACTCTTGGAATGCCTGTGTCTAGGTGCCCGTCCATCAGGAGCTGGCCATGGCTTGTCACAGACAGCGTCTGCCTTTTCTGACAGAAGTTAGCCCTTCTGTTCTACTTTTAGGAGTCGCTAGAGTAATTGAGCCACGGTTTCAGTGATTGCGCCTCAATCTCGGGTGTCTGGTGGGAGGTTCCTGCTGCCTTGGAATTTGGCGCCGCACTGTGCCATCCATGCCGCTGGTGCCAGGAGTACTAAAGCAGGCATATGAAACAGTCTTGGTAAAGCTCTATCTCTCTGAGAGAACCGCAAGGCTGCGAATAATTGCAGGAGGATGAGGATATTTTGTGGTATACTCTTCGCGGTATGGTGAGGATTTTCGCTAAGCATCTTCAGTGTCATGCTGGCGTTCTCAGCCTTTGTTTCACTGTAAAATTAAGTTGCACCGTTTAAGAGTCTTCAGGATACAGTCAGCTGATGCCTAGCGAAGGCTTCTGTGTTCATATGGGTCGGCTTGAGGGATTGGAGTTTTCAGCTTGAGGGTTGCCTGGTGTAAGGGAGAACTCTCATTTTATGCTGCCTCTCCAAGGACAATGCATATTGCGGTGGAGGGACCGGTCAGGAACTAGATGTGATAGACGTGAATGACCCGTACCATTTTAAGGCGACACAGGGCATCCAAGCTTTCCCAGATGCGGCGCTGGGAAGGATTAATATTATACTTGGTTCTCTAGACAGTCTTCCCATGGATGTCTTCAGCCGAACTCCTATTCGCCAACTAAAGAGCTTTGTTTGGGGGCCAAAATACTTGCATCGATGCTTTCGGCTGTCAGCTAGCCCACCATAACTAGAATGTGGAGATGCGGCTGATGGTTCGTATTTTCAATTCAGCTAAACTATATAAACTATAAAACAGCGTCCGCCTCGTCATGAACATTCCACTGCCTTTTCAAGGCGTCGGGCGGCCGCGCATAATGGGAATGAGGCATGGACCTGACTGCCGGTGAGGGCTTGGGGCGAAAGCAAGGCGGTTGCCTAGTCCTGCTAGCGCTCGTTCGCAATCGTGCGAAACGTCCCCATCTTTAAAAGAGCCTCACAGCTGATACATGTACGGTGCTTTTGCACCTCTCCAACAGAAAAACACCCTCCGGCCCTCAGCTCTTTTGAAAATTTGTGTAATGCTGTGTTCTGCCAGCCATTTGAGCTTTATCAACCAGGTACTTGAGCCTCAATCGCAGCCCATCCACTCCGTCGCATCCCACCCCCAAAAACCCAAACCCCAGAATACACCGAGCTGCAAATGGCTGACCAATCCAAATCCAAGACCGTGCTGCTCGCTGGGGCCCCATCCTCGACATTCAAGTAGAACGCACGCTGGAATGCCAACGAGGCCAGCGACCCTTACCGGCAACGACATACGACGACTCCACCGTCTATTAACATTTGAAACGCCATAATATGGCCGATCTGCTGCAGACTCCTTACACGAAGCATTTAAGAGCCCAAGAAAAAACGGCCCCCGCTGCCACCGCCGAAAACCTCGCCTGTCCTTTTTGTGATGAGCGGATATTCCAGCAAGACGACCAGCTGTTTGACCATGTTAATCTTAAGCACCCGTCAAAAGTGCAGGAAGCGGGGCTAAATCTCCAGGGAGGAACTGACCTTTTCCGAAAATTTTTACGAGAAGAGGCGCTTCGCAAAGCGTGAGTATTAGGCTGCCTTAGGAAACTCTCCCTTGCCCGGAAGCTAATTTGCCTCTGCAGAAAATCTTCGCCCGATCGGCCGACACGGGAAGCCTCGCATGCATCATCCGATGCAACTGCAGGAGGTGGTTCGACACCCGACCTGACTCGGCTGACACTTGAAGGCAGGAGTTCTAGCAGGAAGGACCAAGCCCTCTCAACATATCGACCTGGTAGAAAGCGTGCTGCTGGCTCTGACATACAGCCTACAGAATCTGCCGCACGAGTTCCAATGCGCCAGGACAATCCTAGGCGTGCCAAAGTAGTCGGGTATGAGATTGCCGGCGAACCGTATACGGACGACTTAGATTATTCCAGAGATATTCGATATGCTGGCGGCCCTGATCCGTCAAGGCCAAAATCTAGTCACACTCGCCTGTTTGATCCATACCATGGCTCAGCCGCTAGTGTGAATCCATCCCTGCAGCTAACGGCAAATCCGTCCAGTGAGGAGTGGTCCGTTGAAGCAAACCCCCACGGGCACTACTACTCTACCCATCGGCGACAATCCAAGACCCATAGGCCGCCATCTTATGGAAGTCCAAAGCACAGCTTAACAGGTGGTTCACCGTCACCGTTCAATATACAACCAACCCGCCAACAGCAACCAGGTGTTATCGAAATTCAGCGATTTGATCCTCGATATCCAAACCTTCTACTTCAACCCGACTCACGCCCTATTTCTCAAGAGCAGCTTGCCTCAGAGGTAAAGTCTATATATGCTGGCCTTACAATGGTAGAGACAAAATGTATTCATGTGGATAGAGCGCAGGCCTCTGCCGCTCCTGAAACTGAAGGAGATCCCAATTCTAAATTAGCAAATGATCACTGGCAAGCATTAATTGCTCTACACCGAACCCTGCTTCATGAGCATCACGACTTCTTCTTGGCCTCTCAACATCCTTCTGCTTCCCCCGCATTACGTCGCCTAGCATCTAAGTACTCTATGCCTGCTAGAATGTGGAAACATGGTATCCACTCTTTCCTTGAGCTATTACGCCGTCGGCTGCCCGAAAGTTTGGATTATATGCTCGCTTTTATATACCTTGCTTATCAGATGATGGCTCTCCTCTACGAGACAGTGCCTACATTTGAGGATACCTGGATCGAATGTCTTGGTGATCTTGGTCGATATCGCATGGCTATTGAAGATGAGGACCTTCGCGATCGTGAAACCTGGGCAGGTGTTGCACGTTTCTGGTACAGTAAAGCTGCTGATAAGAGTCCCTCTGTGGGCCGTTTATACCATCATCTAGCCATACTAGCGCGGCCTAATGCGCTCCAACAACTTTACTACTATTCACGGTCCTTAACCTGCGTCCAGCCATTTATGAGCGCCCGAGAATCTATCTTGACACTACTAGATCCAATCCTTGGCCGTTCTAGAACGTCATATTCACACTCTCTACCCGTGGACACAAGTTTTATTAAAGCTCACGGTATTCTCTTTGGAAAGCTATCATCAGAAGGCTTTGAAGAAGCTCTTGCATCGTTCTTAAGTCAATTGGATAATCATGTCGGGCGTGTAACCGCTAAATGGAAAGAGCAAGGTGTCTATATTGCCGTTACTAATATTGCTGGACTTTTTGATTACGGCTCACAGGACTCGATCCTCAGGCATGCCTTCCAGTTATACGCTGAAAAATCGCTCTGCAGCTCTTACACTAAACGACCGTCAACTCCCTCAGATGATGATTTAAGTCGTTCGCCATCTCCAGTTTCCCCAGAACCAAAACACTTTTCTGACGAAGAGCTATCCGCTCAGCTCCTTAAATTGTCCTCCGATTTCGCATTCTCCCGTGCTTATCGTCTAACATTTTCAACTTTAGCTCTTATTCTTCGGCGTATTGGGGACAAAAATGTTCTTCCTCACGTTCACATTTTGTTTGCATTCCTTTCCACCGCTGTTTCAATTTCATACGTTAGCACATCGCTGTGCGACATCGCCCCCTGGTCGGAAATCGTTGCTTTCCTTAATACGTTATCAAAGTCTGAGAGACACGAGCCGCTCGTTACAAGCGATCTGTTCCCTAATCAAGATCAAAACGACAACCGTCCGTTACCAGAAGATTACCTCATACGTGGGCAAGTTTGGAGTCAATGCTATTTCCCAGAGTGGTGGTTTGGCAGTGAACATGATGAAGAGGAGCGCTCTCTTGAACTCGCCTCGACAATTAAATCAAGAACGGAGCGCATTCTACGCCTTGGTCAACAAATCGCATCTGTAAGATTAAAGGCCACAATTGAGGACTTTTAACCTAACTTTGTCTTAGTACGAACGCTGGATACATTATGACCGAACATCCAATACGTGGTCTGTGTCTTCTGCATTCGCACAAGTCCGACTAGGACACAAAACTAATGAGGGTTCTCATTCCTCAAACCATACGTTACTGTCGGTTGATGCAATGGACATAGATTCATCAAGTGCACCGCCTCAAAAGTTTGATGATGTTTATGATATTAATGATGACTCACCGGAGATGCAAGACCTTGAAGCTGAACGAAGTCTTTCTAGTCAACTGCAATCAGCGCCTGAAACTCAGAATCCGAGCGCCACCACAACTTGGAGCGGCCATACGCCCGTTCCTACAAAGGTAGCTAATAGGATACTACTTAGGAATTACACCGTAAGATAATACAGCGTGTCTTATTTTAGTGCTCTGTTAATGGTCCTACGAACTAGGTTATGGTTTGTGACACCAATCTACTACTCAACCAACGAGAGGTATTTCAGATGCTACTCAAGGAGGGCGACTGGAGCGTTGTAGTTCCAGATAGTGGTGCGTAGCCGCATATAATGTTGATTTGCAGGCGTATCTAACTGAAATATCTAGTTATCGCTGAGCTCCTTATGCTATCAAGGAACAAAGATTCGATAGGCATAGCTGCACAAGATGCTCTCAATACCACCAGGGCTGCTATTATAGAAGAGAAGAAAGTGCGAATTGCTACTGCTACGGGTAGTGACATTACTCACCAGTTTGTAACTAAGCAGATGGGCGACTATGTGTCGGAAGGAGGGAGGAGTTCAGTCGAAGTTATTATTGGGGTGGCTCGTAGAGAAAGTGATCTCAACCGAGAGGCTCGAGGAAACCGTTCAGGGGACCATCCAGGAGCAAAACCTGCCGTTCTTGTTACCGAGGATAGAGCCATGAGACTCAAAGCTGCCACGATGGGGGTTGCCGCCGTTGCCACGTCCATGATCAAGAAAGTCCTGATCGCACCAAGGAGAAAATCTGACCTTGAAGAAAAGCCAGGTCCATAATACGTAAATGTTTTTCTTTGCCTCCCGCTTGGAATAATTTCGTGTTAAACTGCCCTAAGGATGCTTCCTCTAGGTTGGATTCGCCCAGCTACCATGAAAACCTAGCTTTATATCCTCTAATTTTGTCTGCCAGCAAAAATAGAGTTGTGACGCGAACCAGAGGTCTAGTAGCCAAACACGAGACAGTGTACATACAGGAGCACGGCTCTGGGGATAGTGTAAATAGATAATTCCACCGGCCCACTTCCAGGCTTGGTCTTCGGATTACCATGAGTGCGTCCCGTATGCGTAAAGGACATGGAAAGCCCAGTATAAATACACTTTTGGTGCCACCGCTCTTGCTTTGGATATGTCTTTCAAGTTTCCCACCTGTGGTTAGGCTATCCAGACTCAGGCAGGCATAACTTTCAGTTCCAAATACGGCCACCCAAAGGAACAAAGCTCCGCTCTATTGATCTATACGTTTTTTTCTTAATATGACATTTATTGATCTATAAAAGATGGAACACCATTACCCAGTGAACACCGAAATGCGCTTGAATGCAAGGCGCTTGAGCACTCTCCAAAGCAAACGAGACCCCCCATCCTGAAGCATCTCAGTATCTACATGCAAAGCAACAAATCACAAAACCATCGAGTGGCAATCTGCCCCTTTTCCCACGTGGGGTTCTTAGTCCCTTTTAAACGCCTCCAGCCGCATTAAAGCGATCGAAATTTGTTAGTTGGCTCAGCCTTATAAGGCTGATCCATGTTAAGTCTCGGGATCCGCCAGTCTTTTCCTTATTTGGTTAGTACCCTAGAAGACAACTATCACACGCTTGGGCGAAGAATTCTCACCACAATCGAAAAATAAATCTAACCCTTATTGCCACCTCCACGCTGATTATCTATTGTGTCTCGCCTTTGATGCTCGAAATCCGCTCATCGTTCGCCCCGCCGTCGCCACTCTTCGTTGCCTTCTCGTTTATTGCCTTCTCGTTTACGCAACAAACAAGAGGGTAACATGAATGGGTCAGACGCCCCCCCTGTTAGTATGGTAAACAAAATAACCTGGTCCCGCTATGTCACTTTGGACTCGCTTATTTCTTGACTGGTACTAGCAGGGGGGGCGTCTGAGGCATTGATGTTACCCCCTTGTACCTCACCTTCCATTTCCGGTCCTCGACAGCCTCACGCCCCTCCTTAAGCGCCCCATAGTCATTTCTTTTGGGACTCACCGATGAGTGCCGCGGGGAGACCGTAATTAACATCAAAATTAGAATCTAATGCGAGCACAGCAACATGCGGCCTTTGTACCATTATTGGCTAAACCGTAGTTGCCGTAAGTTAGAACTTAGGATTTTAGTACAGCCTAGACACTAGTTATATAAGCTTTTGTGTGATTTTGAGTTGCTTTTCCAGCGTTCATTTCTCCTTTTTTTAGAGGAGGGTTGCTTGGCACACTCGGTTTTACAATTTTCGCAGCATAAAATGTAGAGTAACTCATTGGGTCACTGCCCAAAAACAGAAACTTGCGGTGCTGAACATAGAATTTCCAATGCGAGTACTCGTCCTACCTCGAAACCCACGTACTCAATAATATGAGGTGAGTTATAGGATATGCTTTGTACTGAAGATTAAAGGAGAGCATTGTTCAAGAATTGGATATCCACTGGAGAGACCATTGCTGTCTCTTGTCTTTTTCCTGCGACCAGGCTGACCTGTAAAAGAACGAATTGGTACTTCTTATGCACTAAATCTTTCATCGTAATGAAGCCATTAGCTGTTGCCCATGAGAAAAACGTCTTCTCTACCTAAACCCTGTTCCACTTATACTGCAAGCTTTGCTTACCACGTAGTGGCCTACTACGAACTATTTTCATTGCTACTTCTCCTACTCTTGCTCTAAAGCCTTTTATGTGCACATGTATACTCAAAAACTAGCCAACATCAGGTTATCGGATAATTAACTGCTGTCCAGTTCATACAATTTCAAATTAGTATATTTATTCATTTAACTAGTCATTTCTGGTAGTGCCGAGCTAGGCTTGATTTTAATAGACAAAAGAAAGCCAGGTACGTTTAAATTCTAGATGTCACTTCTGGAACCTCTGCATATTCTCGTGTCCTAACTACATACCTGCCAATTCGGTGTACAATTTGCCTGTCTGATAAATTACTTGGGCGTCATCTGTTATCTTTGGACCAGACCTGACGGAATTTACGGTCATAAGGCATATCGTAACTCTTGCCTAGGAAGAACACTTAGTTATGATGATTAAATAACTCATTTGTTTCTAAACTTCACCACCTTCTGTTATTCACAAGACTATGCTAGGTTCTAGCACGACTAATTAAATACGCCCAATGGACAGTGCGTTCCTTCGTCGGCCTCGAAACTATGCAGCAACCCAAATCATCCTGAGTACTAAAGTGGCCCTGGCCACAGGTTACCTTCCCCTACCCTTGTCTCGCAACGCACTGGAGTAAGGTATTTTACAAAGAGCCGGTCATAAATTTTATAGGATATAAGGTATGGGCTGAAACTAGCTGCTTTGTTCCTTCTGCTCAAGATGAAGAGTCTGATGATGCGCTACCCTAGTTTTGGGTCAGCTATTTGGAGCTTGCACAATCATACATATCCTTAGCCAAATGTGACGTATTCTCAGCTAAGCATGGTTAATTTAGATCAGACTATCCAAAAGTCTGTGGGGGGTTTAAACCTCGAGGCAGGTGGCGATGTGCCGATGCTTAGACGCTAAGGATGGCTGTGTAGAACACGTACGCCTGCTTCCATGGTCACCCAGCTCTTTTGTTAGGTTCGGACATTTTGAGTTCTGACCCGATCCTAGAACTGGCTGGGAAGGATACTCTGTTACTCGGTCATAGTAGGAGGGGAGCTGAGGTAGCATTGGACTGGAATGCTAAGTAAGTCAGTCTAGAAAGTAATCCGCTGCTCAGTAAACAAATATCATTCTTGCAGTGCTAATACTGGACCTTTGAGAAAAGGGACGTTTAGTTAATCATCACGATTTCAGACGAATTGCTAGTAAATATCTGTGAGCTGAATCTGACCGCAGTAGCTCCGAGACATCCGTGCTTACCAGCGCATCATTAGAAATCACGAGAAACCATGGAAACATTGCTTAAGATCATATAACATACTTAAGTATACAGTAGAGCTAATAAAAGAGGTGCAAGTAGTGTTCAGGGGTAAGGCTGAGTCTTATATCTGAGGTGTTGCCTGCAGCCATAGACATAAGTAATTAAGGTTATTGCGTTTCCGGTAAATCGAAAACACAAAAATCGCTGTACAGATATGCATTTATCACAGTAAGGCCGGCAGTTATGGCGTAGAGCTTTGTCCTTTTTACTTCGTTTCCTAAAATTGTAAAAAGGGGGTGATTTAGTACAGTACGCACTGAGACGAGTATGCCTGTACATAATAATACGAGAAAAAAACAGGTAGGGTGAGCCCAATGTACCGCAAAATAGATACGGCTTGGTTGCATGATTCGTTCTAGGTGTAGCATGAGGAGAAGATGCATGGGTTGGACTCGAGTGATCCCAAGAGCTTGAGTGACTCCTGACGATGATTGGGCATTCCATTTAGAGCGGTGAAGGGGTATGCTTGCATCAAAAACGCGATTTGACGCATAAGGGCGCCAGACTTTCTTTGATGTGGGACGTGTCCTGACGTGCCGCCCTTGGATATGTGCCGCCCCTTGGATGTTTGCCTTGTTTAAGGTTGATCATGGGCTTGTCGTGCCAACGAATGATTGAAGTTGATATAATCCTGAAACTTGATGTCTGCATAAGGCAATCGACCTAATCGTCCGACCCACCCCACAGAGAGTGAATGAAAGCACGGAGGCTTAAGTGGTGGGGCTGCTGAGCGAATTTACGACACCAGGAGAACCTAGAGCTTGAAGTTATTCGATGGTGCATAGATACTTCGTTAGTTTAACCGGTTGCCTTCCCGAAGAAGTTTCGAAGAGCGGTCACCGACGTGCCACATCAGCCTAAATACTTACTGGAATGACTTTCAGGTGGGACAAAAGAACAGCGCCACGGTCGGCGACTCCGATACTCGTATCCAACAAGATACCCTCAAGAGCTAAACGTTAGCGCTGGCAAAATTACAGAACGGACACTGCTTAGTACCAAGTTTCTCTGGCCAAACATTACTTGTTAACCTAATTTAGGAAGACAACCCCATGTTCCTAAGAAGCATTCTCTTTGATTACAGGGGGTGCTTTGAGTGGGACGCGGCCGTGCCTTCTCGCTACATCGCGTCAGCCTTTTGGGATCAACGTGGTTTTTGAGCATAGAAAGTTGTGTTATGTGGAATACTGATGAACTCGATCGTAATAAAGAACCAGTTAAACCAAGAGCAAAAATTTGCACATGGCGGAAGCTAGTTGGGTCGCCACCACCAATCTCGCCACACAACAAGGTCAGTGCTGCGGGAAAATAGACCTGACTGGAGAAAGTCCAAGCGGACGAATATGATATGACATATAAAGAAAGAGAGAGGAGCACCAGGTGGGTCTGGTAAGTAGTGTAGCTTTCCAATGCTGAGAAGTTGCCACTTTAGAGTTGCCATGCTGCTAGGGATTACGGTCCAATATGGGACGTCAACTTTCGGCCCAAATGAGTTCTCGATAGTGCAAATTCTAAAAGTTAGTAGGGCGAAAGTATCACTAGCACGTGCAGTATAACGATGGACTTTTTTTTCTTTCTTCCAACGCAAAGGGACATGTGGGTATTGACAACGAAAGGACGTGTTCATCAACATCAACAACGCACAATAATTTGGCCGCTACTAAACTCTTCAAAGACAAGCACTTCGTTACAGATTAGCAATGGCCACAAATTTTTAGGAGCTGATATGCCAGTCAGAGATGTGCTGCGAGAGTTTGTCTTTGAAAGAGCCACGATAGCAAGACAAGAGGTTGTACACAGAAGAAGCTGATCCTGAGAAAGCATATTTCACAATTATGGACGAAGCAATAGCGGCCATACGAAAAAAAAGAAAATTTGCAAACTAATTGATTATGAGAGGATGCCTACATAGCTTCCTGAACTGAGGTGGGAGGATAAATGTTGAGGTTGACCGCGCTTTGACCTCGAACGATTGTAGCCTGAGGCAGAAAGTGCTAGGGCGGTGAGATATGGGTATTGAGCTCCGGAAGCAACACGTACTCCACATCGTTCATACCTATATTTTCATTTATACACTTCTAATCCTTCGTTCCGTCATTATTTGAGCCTCCGTGCTGGTAAATCTGTCGTGGGTTTTTCTGTGGCTTCGCATCTCCGAGCTCTGCACACTAAATGGACTTTTGTTCCCGCAATTGAGTACCATCAGTGGCCCTTGGATTGCAGGCGATCGACGGGCGACATGATTCCACCTGGTACTCTAGCTCGCAGGAGCATTGAACTCGTGCAGCAGATGCCCTTGTCGCTCCTTTTGCTAATTTTTTTGACTACATGTTTGGTCGTCGCAGTTTTGGTAATTTCCCTCAACTACAAAATCTGCACTGAACTAATACAGGGCTTCCTTATTTACAGCTCTACCTCGCCCTCTTTATTGTAGCGCCTGTCCCTCGACCATGCCGCAGATCCGAGAAAACTTACAAGACCATACTCCCAGATGGCAAACGAAGTGAGGATAAAGAGCTGCCGTGCTGGCTTGACTCATGGATGGCACGCAAGGAGCTTGCTGGACGGAATGGCGTCAAGTTAAGCCCAACAAACCAGATGGAGGATGCTGAAATCTTCATGTCAGTAGTTGTGCCTGCCTATAATGAGGAAGAGCGCCTTGGAGGCATGTTGGAGGAAGCTGTCGATTTTCTCCAGCGTGAATATGGTGACGCACATGGCCGGGAGACTGAGCCAAGTTCACCGAAAACCGTCAATTTGAAAAGCGGTAACAAGGCTCGCAGTCGCGCCAATCTTAATGGATCGGTCCACGCCGGTGTTGAAGCCAAGGAAAAGAAGGGCTGGGAGATTCTCATTGTTTCGGATGGCTCAACGGACAAGACCGTCGACCAGGCGCTCAATTTTGCGCGAGAACATCAACTGTCTCAATACCCAACACCCATCCCCGGGCCACGCACGCCTCATCCTACACACTCCACACATATCCCTCATGGATCGATTAGAGTGGTTACTTTAGAGGAGAACAGAGGCAAAGGGGGAGCAGTAACACATGGCATGCGGCATGCACGTGGGCAATATGTTGTCTTCGCTGATGCCGACGGAGCTAGCAGATTCAACGATCTTGCAAAATTAGTTGAAGGCTGTCAAGCTATCGAGGACGAACTAGGGCGAGGTGTAGCAATTGGATCTAGGGCCCATCTTGTTGGGAGTGAGGCTGTTGTAAAGGTAAGCCAAGTCTTCCTACGTTGTCTTACAGCAGTTCTATTTACAATTATCAAATAGCGTTCAAAGCTCCGCAATTTTCTAATGCACTCCTTCCACTTATTACTCCGTCTTATGACCCCACCGGCTACCTCCTCAATCAAGGATACCCAATGCGGTTTCAAACTCTTTTCACGCCCATCGCTACCCTACATCATTCCCTATATGCACTCGGAGGGTTGGATATTTGATGTTGAGATGCTAATGCTAGCGGAAAGCGCTAGTATTGCGATGACGGAAGTTGCAGTGGGCTGGAAAGAGGTTATGGGTAGCAAGCTTAATGTTGTTTGGGACAGTCTCGGTATGGCATGGGGCCTTGCTGTACTTCGAGCTTCATGGGCTTTCGGCATATATAGGAGGGATTGAGGAGCTCATCTCATCATGTGCATGCATTCGCCAGGTGTTCCTAGCATGCGTTATGCTAATTGTATCGGCAATATACCCCTCCCAAAAAAAACATACGTGAAATAATTCCGCACAAGATGCAGTAAAATACGTCAATGTACGCCCGTTTTCGTATCTGTCTCGTTTAAGATATCTCTGCACAAAGCTATTTGTTTCAGGACAGTTCCTGTCTTATTTTACCACGATAATCCTCAAGAACCAGACTCCTCCTGAATCGCTTCCAAAGATAATTGAAAGTCATGCCACACTTGGAGGACAGTATCGAGGTGTTCTATCTTCAACTTACCCTGTTCTGACACGGCCAGGGTCCGTGCAGTATTGACAGCGTTTGATATTTCACGGCCATTCATTTCAGGCTTTGTGGCTAAATCTAGACAACCGGCGATGTCGAGTGCAATTTCGTCTGGGGACAATGCAGATAATTGCTGTTCCCAGAGACGGCGTCTGCGACATATGTCTGGAGCCTGATATTGGAGTGCAAGATGGATTCTTGACCTGATGGCCCGGTCAAAAACTTGAACTCGGTTTGAGGTAAGGAAAAGAATGCCTTGGAAGTATTCCAGCTGACGTAGGAACACTATATGTTATTTTATAATCAGCACACAGAATAGAATTTGTCGTTGCGTTAAAAATTGACAATACAATACTGACCTGCGACAAGATTGTTCTGTTCGAACTGATCACCAGGGCCGCTTTGACGTTCTTCGAGGAAAACGTCGGCTTCATCAATGAGAACAATGGCATGCCAGATGGACGCATAGGCCAGGTGACGTTTCAACTCGTGAGAAATACGTTCTCCCCAACTTCCAAGTTCCCCGGTCGAGATTTTGAGAAGGGGCTTCTTGGTATGTTCAGCCACCAACTCTAAGTGACCTGTCAGTATCACATAAGGGGATGCAGCCGGAATTCTTCAAAGTTTCATTACTCACCAGCTGTTAGCGTTTTCCCACTTCCTGGAGATCCGTGTAAGAGGACGATCAATCCTTTGCCTTTGAGATAGGCTTCGTCCCTGGCCTGTTCTGGGAATCGATGAGAAGTGACGAGGGAGCGGATCAGTCTACGCTGAGCGTCTGGGAGGATAAGCTTGTCCATGGCGCTCGCGGCCCATTCGATATCTTGCAAAGAGTCAATAAAGAATTTGCACCATTCTTTCATATCTAGGGAAAACCCATAAACATAAGGGGGACACAGCATCGGATCGGCATCGGAACATTGACATGCTGCGTTTTCACGCCCATTTGGGTCTGTATAAGTTAGTGAGAGCTATTCCTAGCAGTGGATCCTCACTTCATACTCACTTGTATGATCGTTGGATGAAAATTCTTCTTTCTGCCGTCTCAGCTCTTCGACGAATGTTTTGCAGTCCACAACAATGCGGCCCGCTGCCTACTCAAATCGTGTTAGAAATAACAGCTGGAATACCTGCATATGTTTGAAGCTTACTGAGCGAGGAAGCCATATACCATCGTATGCAGACCTTTCATCGTAGTGGTCATATGGTGGAGTCTTCAAATACATGAATAAGCCATCGTAATTGAAAGTCTGGGTACCTCGAATCTCAAGGTACCGGTTGCCACGTTTAACAAGTCTCTCTTGGAGGCCTTTCTGATTGCCGAGATAATCCAAAGGAAATAGAGAAAGCGCAGTAATTTTCGAGGGACTAATTCCGACAAATTCTTCCTTTTCCCAGATTTTCAAGTTCACATTAGATGTGCCGACACGACTGCCATCACAATTGGTATATTCGCAAGTCAATTCGAAGAATTTGCCGCTTGAAGAGCATGAGTCTCCGTAGCCTGTTTTTGCCAGCCGGTAGAGCCTCTCGTGGCCATACTCATGAGTATAGAGCAGATCTCCGGGTTTGAAGATTACCCAGAGGAGATCAAAGGTGATAAGACCAGCTTCTAGGTCATGTTAGTTTCGATTCCTCCTCAGCTGTAATATATGGAGCGAGCAACATACTATTGAGACGCTTCGCCTCGCGGCCTTTATCACCAGCTTCATTCTCAAGAAAATCCAATAAAAGACAAACATGGTCTTTCGCATCCAGCTCTGTTACTTCCTCACCCCACTTAATAAGTGCGTCAGTGTGGTGATTAAGGAGCTTGAACGGGCTGTCGAATGACACCCCTTCGCTAAATTGCAACGGTTCCGCCGGGTAATATCCCACAACATCTCTGAGGCAAGAGAGCATATGAGGAGAATTTATATCAACAATTGTCTTTTCAAGCTTGTCCTTCTCGTTGAAGACCTGCTTGGCGACCAAGGCATACTCAACGAAGGGTTTCTTCACCGAGGAAAGGTAGACATCCTTCTCTTGAACTTCGCCATCACCTTTTTGTGCAAGGCTTTTGATTTCACAACGAGATCCTTTGGGAGCCTGTGGTTGCTCATCAATCTTGTCTGTAACGGTACTGGTTTTTGGTTTCGTTTCCTCTGTCGTGGTTGGGGCGACACCATTCTCTGTAATACTAGAATCGGCTGCCATATTGATCGTGATCGTAATTTGCGAAGAACAGAGTTTGTTCCCAAAGTTGAAAACAAAATACTGAAGTCGGAGGCTCCATTTTGTGTACCATTCTAAATTTTCTGGTAGACATCAGCACACTAGCGGGTCGAGCTGAACAAAGTTGCAGCCTGCGCGGCAGCCTGTCAGGCACCCGTTCAGCACCCTTAGCCCCACGCAAATGTGCTCTGGCCAACCCGGGATTTCAACGAGCTTAAATTTGATTCCTACTGTTACCCCTTGGTATTGAGCTGTCGACAACAGCGGAAGTGGTCCCAATGCTTCCAATGATCTACCTGTTAGTGGATTGCATTGGCGGTGGATATACACCACCCCGGCGCATCTCGTTGTAAGTGCGTGTCGATCAAGCCTTCCACTAGCCGTATGTAGATTAATCGCCGATATTAAATGGGAATATCCGAACAACCTTACCTTGTGATTGTAGAGCTGAAGAAAATGAGGCTAAAGCATTATACTTATAAAGGAAGGCTCGTACGCCTCTTTGAGGGGTTGTATACAAAATGGTAAAGAGTGGGTAATAATTTGGGTAGGCAAATTAGGTGAGTGATTAGGTAAGGGGGACAACTTTTTAGTAGGTATGGCGAGCTTATAGTGATATAAAAGAACAGTATATTACTCCTAACTTGAGCACGATAAAATTAACCTTTTTTAAATTAAAATGAATCTCTTTTAACCCTAATTTATATACTCTTTTTTAACCATGGCCTCCACTAAGAACTTTGACGAAAATAGGCCCCTAAGCACGCCTCCTCCCGCGTATACTCCTACCCTTCCTTCTATATATATCAAGCAGCCAACTTAAAGGGCTTTACCTAGCTTCTCTAATATTGTTCACCGTTTAATTACGCCTTTCCAAGCCCCTTTAGTCCTATATTTAATATAACTACAATACCTAATACGAAATTAACTAATAGGGAACTCAATCTACCACCTCGCGTAGCGAGGTGGCGTCTCGCTGTCTCGACTCAGGTGGCCTTTCGCTGTTTCAACTTAGGTGGCCTTATCGATTTTTACTATAGCCTTACCTTTTATATAGTTTTTCCCCCACCTTAATAGATATTAATATATAATTTTTTACATATAAATTAAATATAATAATAAAGCGTTATATAAGTTATTTTATATATAATATTATTATTCATTGCTTAACGTCCGATTTGGATCCCTATTAGGCCCACGCGGACTACTCCTTATATACATATAGGGAGAAAGCTCTGTTTAAGAAAACCTCGTAATCTATCTCCTCGCCTTTAGAGACTCGCCTAGGTTGCCTGCAAGTTACTATAGTGCTCTTCTACCTTACTTTTTAACCTCCTTAGGAACCACTGTTGCCGTAACAAGCCTATAGACGCGCTAGTATTATATACTTTGCTCTACCACTATAGAGCTATTAGGGGGCGCCTATTACTCGCCCCTTTACCTTCTATTTTTATTTCCTTTACAATCTGGAACTGGTTTAGTATACTTTAGCTAATAAGCTACTGAGTAGCCGCCTTTAGGCCTTTTTATATTAAGAGTAGTATATTATAGTTCTCTATACTAGCTGCTAAAAGCATTACTTCTTAGCTGGTGCGTAAGGGGTATAACAGTATTACGTATTTTAGTGTCTGTTTTAGCCAGCTATATTTATACCTTAGGCTACCTACTAGGACACCTACCTAATAGAGCCAATCTTTTAGTCCTATTATTTCTATCCTTAAAAGTGTTGTCATTATATTTTCTACCTTTATTAGGCCTTCTTAGAGCCCTTAGGTGTTTATCCCCTATAGTATTAACTATACTATAGCTTAGGTTCCTCTTACCTAAATCAGCTTCTAGACCTTTAACTCCTATATATCTCTTTAGCGCTAGTCTAGCCAGTATTATATTATAGTAAATAGTTTCCTAGTATTCTTTTATACTCTACTTTGGCTTCTTTCTCTTCCTTACTATTATCTTTACTAGCCTCTTACACGTCTCCCTTTCTCCTCTATCTGGGCCTAAGCCCTAATACCGCACTATTCTTCTTTTACTTTCTCTACCTGTTTTTTTAATATATCTTCCCTACTTTAGGGTTGTTAGTTTATTCTCCTGCGGGGCACCCTAGGGTCCCTCTATAGTTTGCTTAAGTGTGTCTTAATATACTTTATAATATTAGAGTTACGCTCCTTTTGCACTCTTTATATTGCAGTGGCTTTAATATATAGATATAAGGGAGGGATGCCAGCTTTCTTCTTAAGTAATGCTGTAGCCGTTCGCTTATACCTACCTATTATACTCTAAAGATAGGCTATTTAGACCTTTTAGAGTAGTTTAAGGAGTAATTTAGGAGGGCCTTTTTTAGTTTCTCCAATGGCCCAGATGCTAGATCTATACGTTATAGTTAGCCAGACGACTACTCTATATAGTAGGCGTAACTTCTAGAAGTATAGACCCTATATAGAATTAACAATCCTAGATATAGCGGTGTACTATACTTGGCCCTTATAGGCCGCTTATACCGTATATACGCTCCACTAAAGCTTGCTATCTATTTATACTTCTAATACCCTTAAGCTTTAAATATGGATTATATGATAAAGGTCTATAGATTAGTTACGTTTTCTTATAAAATGGATTAGCTAGTATTTCTCTAGTAAGAATTAGACTCTATATTATCTTGCCTATTCTATATAGGTATTATAAGCTTTCTCTAGTGTTATATAATTCTCTATAGCTATTGGCCTATATAATATTAGGTTTATATTGTTAATAAAGCCTATCCCCTAGGTTGCCCTTTCCTTAAAGGTCTTAAATAGGTTACTTATAAATAATAGGAAGAGTATAGGTAAAAGAGGTAATCCTTATAGTATTCCTGTTATAACTATAATAGGGGGGCTCTGGTATCCGCTAAAACCCAATAATATTTCTTTCTGGCCTATAAACCCTTAAATAAATTATATAATCTATTCTAGAAAGCCCTTTGCCCTAAAAATATATAGAAGACGCTTATAGGGTATATTATTGTAGGCGCCGCTAATATCTAGGCTAAGCATTAATACTATAAAGTCCCTTTATATAGCCTATGCGGTTTTAATGGTAGCAGCAAGTAGTATAAGTACTAATAGCGTTAAGCGGTTCTTTCTTGCCCCTACCTGGCTTTATAGTAGTAAAGCGTATTCCTCTGCCATGTCTGCTATATAGTCCGCTATAACCCTCTCTAGAATCTTACTAAGGGTGTTTTCTAAGGCAATAGGGCGGTAGCTTCCTAAGATTAAATAGTCTACTTTACCTTCTTTTTATAAGACTACCGTTATTATAGATCTTCTAAGTCGTGGGTAGTAGCCTATTACAAAGTATACTCTGGCCACGTCTATAAGCTAGGGTGCTATAAGTAGTCTATAGGTCTTTAAGGCCTTATTTAAAATCCTATTAGGTCCTAGTGCTATATTATTTAAAAGGCGGCTAATAGTTCTAGCTATTTCTTCTGTTATTATATCGCTGTTAGCTTATAGATAAGTTACTAGTATTTTACCTATAATATTACTAAGGTCTACTAGGGCTGGTTAGAAGAAGAACCTTTTTATAAGGATCTTTGCCTTATTATTATTATTATTAGTGGCCTATAATTCCCCTGCCCTTTATAGGGGCGGTAGGTATAAGTCTTCTACTAAGCGTCCTACCTTATTCTTTACCTATTTTACTATAGCCTAAAGACCCTTATTATGGGGGAGGCTTAAGTTAAAAGTGTACTTATTTATAAACCGTCTCTAGTTATTCCTTACTAGAGTATTCTTTAACCGGTTTCTTATGTCTTTATATTATCTATTATCTTTAGGGTTATAGCTACTTATATATTTCCTTTTTACTTATTGTTAGCTAGCTATAAGGGCCGCGTATTATATGGACTATGTATATTATATGTAGGGGCCCAGTTATAAGACCAGGCAGTACTATTCTAACCCGTTTTTAATCGCTGCCTAGATCCTTTCTAGTCTTTAGTTAATTTCCTTAGGGGTAGCTAGTAAGCCTCGCTTATTTAGTATTAAGTAAATTTCTTCTAAGTCTTAGAGTTATTGCTTAATTATATTAAGGAAGCTGTTAATCTTAAGCTTCCTTATTATGTATCTTTTGCCATTTAGATGCGCCTTAATATCTAGATCTAGCTATATCTAGATAGGGATATAGTCTAAGGTAAGTACCTATTCTTCTTTAGGGGTGCACCTTTTAAGTCTCTAGTATAGGCCATTGTCTATAAATATAAGGTTAATTGTACTTCTAGCGGTGCCTTATTGCTATAATTGCTTCTAAGGTAGTGGCTAGTTTAAGGCCCCAGATGTCTATAGCCTTTAGTAGGTACTCTACCTATTATTTAGCAGCAATATAGATACCCCCCTACCATAGGTGGTAGAGATATTTATCTCCTAATAGAATAGACTCTATACCTTTAGTTTCTAGCAGGCTTATTACTAATATAATATTCTCTATTTACAGTACCCCTTTAACCCTTAGGCTATAAACATTAATAATTTATACTGGTCCCCTGTATGTCTAGATTATTATAACTATAATATCTAGGTTAACTGCCTGCTATAACCATAAGGCTAGGCTAATAGTCTTGCTAATTATAAAGCACACGCATATAGCTGCTTTTAGTTTATATAGGAGCTAAAATCCTCAGGGGCAGTATATTAATTTTATATAGGTATTATAGTATAGCTCTTATATAGCAAGGATATAATATTTCTCTAGATCTAGACTATTTAGTAGGGGCCTTATAAGATAGTGGTTTATATTGCCGCAGTTATGCTATATAATGGTTAGGTAGCTGTCACGGATTCCGGCCGTAGCACCGCCAAGGGCTCGCCCTAGGCTCGCCTTGGCACCCACAGTATATAGAGCCACAGTGCCTACGCACCTCTTACACCTTCGTGCAACATCCTATCGTGTACCTAGTCAATGCTACGACGTTCACAGAGCCTCCTGACCCCGTTCCGTAACAGTAGCAGACCCCTAGTAAGGGTCCTTTAACTTTTCTTTATTCCTTACTTCTTCTATTTCCACTTTCTCTAAAATATTTAAAACTTCTATCTCCTATATTTACTCCCTAGCCGCTACTTATTTTATATAGAGCTTTCTATTCCCATATCTTATGTTCCTACTAGTCCTTCTATATCTAAATCTATTATTATCTTAGGTTCTTCCCCTGTACTTACTAGTTAACTATAAGCCCCTTATAGGCCGGCTAAGTATATTATATTTGCCGCATTAAGTCTAATTCTTAATTGTCTTAGCTCTAAGCTTGCCATAGCTATCTATAGGGGTCTTCCTATAGGGTATCCTCTCCCTTATATCCCCTATATCCCTTATATCCCTATTTAGTCTGGCGATATTACGCAGTATCACTTCTGGCCTGTTAAGGCTTAGGGTGGCTAGCCTAGCCCTCTAATATTAAAAGTAGGGAACGCTAGGAAGGCACCTATGCCCCCCTAGCTTATTGCCTATTATTTCTATTTATATAACCTAGCGTGTAGTTATTCCTATAGCTATTAAGCCCTTACCTTCTATCTTCTGTATTTAATATAATCTACTCTCTCCTACGCCTTGTATGCGCTTTAGTAGCAGTTTACACATTTTTTTAAGTCTTGGTTTATATAATATCTTATATTATAGGGGCCTGTATAGTGGCCGCAGCATACCTATACTACGTATATAGATTAGGTATGTCCCCATTATATACATTAATAGTATTGTTCTAGTTATAGTCTATAATTATAAAGCCTTGTGTTGTATATAAGACCATTTATAATTATCCCTTTTTAGATAAGAAGTTTTTATATTTTTAGTATAAGTACGCTAACGACAAGGGAGCTATATATGCGTTTAGTGTCTCCTTAGTAAGTCTCTAGCGACCCTTATATCCTCTTATTATTTTCATTATATACTTAGTTTATATTTTCCTATTAGAGCTATTAGATTTAGATAATTATAAATCCTAGTATAAGGCGTTCTGTTTATTTTACTATCTTCTATATAGTTACTGTATTATCCGCCTAACGGCCCTTTTCTACCCTAAGGCTTATAGAAACCGCCAGTACTTTAACTAAGTAATTTTTATAAAGCACTTTTATACTAATATGTTCTCCTAGCCTATTGCCTGCTCTTATAGCTTGTTACTTTGCCTATTAATCCTTTAGGGTAACTCTAATATCTCCGCTCCTAAGGTAATGGACTGCGACAGCGTTATAGACCTCTTTGCGAATCTTTATAAGCACTTCTGTTTTTAATTATCCCCTAAGCCCCTCTGCTTTTTCTATATTTGGTTATATTATAATTATATACCCAGTTACTGTCTTAAGGGGGGCAGGTTCCCTATACTATAGGAGCGCAGCTATAGCGGCCTAGGTGCGGTTCGCTTATAGGGGGAATTTTATTTATTTTTAATTTTACTTAGCCGTTAGAGGATTTAATTAAGGGATTGTTAGAGAGGTTCCTAAGGGTTACTAGACTAGCGGAGCCATTCTGCTAGCTATATTAGTTTATTATAGCTAATAGTTACTCCCCCATAGTTCTAGACACTAGACGCGTCTAATAGGCTTTATATTTTATTAGATGCCTTCTTAATAGAGGTCTTTCCGCTTTATAGTATAGTATTTACCCGTCCTTCTTATTATAGGGAGCTATTATTAGATATAGTTCTAGCGGTCGCGCGCGACTACGTACTACCGTCATTTAACATGTCCCTCCTCTATAATGTATATATCTTAGGGGGATCCTCTAGGTATTTTTTAGGGTTCTTCTAGATGGTTTAGTCTCTTAGGCTAGGTGCAGTAAGCGCTTTAAAGGAGTTTAAAGAGTCTTTAATTAATAGAGGTAGGTTATATATAATATTAGAACAAAAAAAAAAGGAGCTCTTACTGCACCCGGTCTAAAAAGACCAAAACCAACCAAAAAGAACCCCGGAAAACACCTAGAGAATCCCCCTAAGATGCCTACATCGCAGGGAAGGCATACGTCAAATAATAGTGGTTTATACTTGCGCGCGACCGCCAGAACCACGCCCAGCAATGGCCCTCCACAATAAGAATAGGCGAATACCATACTATAAAGCGGAAATACCTCTATTAAGAAGGCATCTAATAAAATATAAAGCCTATTAGACGTGTCTAGTATCTATAATTATAGGGGAGCAACCATTAGCTATAATAAACTAATATAGCTAGTAAAATGGCTCCGCTAGTCTAGTGTCCCTTAGGCGCCCCTCTAGTAATCCCTTAATTAAATCCTTTAACGGCTAAGTAAAAATAAAAATAAATAAAACCCCTTTTTACTGGCGAACCGCACCTGGGCCGCCATAGCTGTACTTTTATAGCATAGGGAACCCAACCCCCTTAAGACAATAACTGGGTATATAATTATAATATAACTAAATATAGAAAAAGCAGAGGGGCTTAGGGGATAATTAGAAATAGAAGTTCTTATAAAGATTTATAAGGAAGTCTATAATGCTATTATAGTCCAATACCTAAGGAGCGGAGACATTAGAGTTACCCTAAAGGACTAATAGGCAAAGGAATAAGCTATAAGGGTAGGGGATAGGCTAGGAGAATATATTAGTATAAAAGTGCTTTATAAAGACTACCTAATTAAAGTCCTAGCGGTTCCCATAAGCCTTAGGGTAAAAAAGGGATGCTAGGCGAATAACACAGCAACTATATAGGAGATAGTAAAATATACGGAACGCCTTATACTAGGACTTGAGATTATCTAAATCTAATAGCTTTAATAGGAAAATGCAATCTAAGCATATAATAAGAATAATAAGAGGATATAAGAGTTGCCAGAGACTTACTAGGGAGACACTAGTTAAACGCATAGCTCCCTTATTATTAGTATATATATACTAGGAATACAAAAACTCCTTATCTAAAAAGGAATAATTATAAATGGCCTTATATATAACATAAGGCTCTATAACCACAAACTACGCCTAGAATAATGCTATTACTGTATATAATAGGGACACACCCAATCCACATACGCAGTATAGGTGTGCTACGGCTACTATACGGGCCCCTATAATATAAGACACTGCTTAAATTAAGACTAAATAAAATGCGTAAACTATTACCAAAGCACATATAAGGCGTGGGAGAAAGTAGACTATATTAAATATAGAAGATGGAAGGCAAGGGCTTAATAGCTATAGGAATAACTACACGCTAGGTTATATAAATGGAAATAATAGGCGATAAGCTAGGGGGACGTAGGTGCCTTCCTAGCGTTCCCTACCTTTAATACTAGGGGGCTGGGCTAGCTATCCCAAGCCTTAACGGGCCAGAAGTGACGCCGCGCGATATTACCAGACTAAATAGGGATATAAGGGTTATAGGGGACACAAGGGAGAGGACGCCCTATAGGAAGACCCCTATAAATAGCTATAATAAGCTTAAGACTAGGACAATTAAGAATTAGACTAAATATAGTAAATCTAACATTTGCAGCCAACCTATAAAGGGCATAAAGCCGACTAGTAGGACTAGGGGAAGAACTAGAGACGATAATAGATTTAGATATAGAAGCGCTAGTAGAAATATAAAACACGGAAATAGAAAGCCCTATATAAAATAAGTAGTGACTAGGGTATAGATATAAGAGATAGAAGTTCTAAAAATCCTAGAGAAAGTAGAAATAGAGGAAGTAAAGAATAAAGGAGAGTTAAATAACCCTTACTAGGGGTCCGCTACCTATCCATTATAGAGTATAACTGCGGCAATATAAACCACTGCCTTATAAGGCCCCTACTAGACAGTCTAGACCTAGAGAAATACTATATCCTTACTATATAAGAGCCGTATTATAATACCTATATATAATTAATATACTGCCCCTAAGGATTCTAGCTCCTATATAAACCAAAAGCAGCTATATATATATGCTTTATAATTAGTAAGGCTGTTAGCCTGTCCTTATAGTTATAGTAAGCAGTTAACCTAAATATTATAGTTATAATAATTCAAATATATAGGGGACTGGTATAAATTATTAATATATATAACCCTAGGGTCGAAGGGGTCCTATAAATAGAGAATATTATATTAGTAATAAGCTTACTAGAAACCAAAGGCACAGAGTCTATTTTATTAGGAGATATAAACCTCTACTACCTACAATAGGGGGGTATCTATATTGCTGCTAAATAATAGGCAGAGTACCTACTAAAAGCTATAGACATCTAGGGCCTTAAGCTAGCCACTCCCCTAGGAGCAATTATATAGCAATAAGGCACCGCCAGAAGTACAATTAACCTTATATTTATAGATAATGGCCTATACTAGAAACTTAAAAGGTGCATCCCTAAAGAAAAATGGGCACTTACCTTAGACTATATCCCTATCTAGATACAGCTAGATTTGGATATTAAGGCGCAACTAAATAGTAAAAGATACGCAATAAGGAAGCTTAAGATAGACAGTCTCCTTAATATAGTTAAACAATAACTTTAAGACCTAGAAGAAATCTACCTAATACTAAATAAGCAAGGCTTACTAGCTACCCCTAAGAAAATTAACTAAAGACTAGAAAGGATCTAGGCAGTAATTAAAAATAGGCTAGAAGAGTATTGCCTGGTCTTAAAACCAGGCCCCTACGCGCGATATATATAGTCTGTATAATACGCGGTTCTTATAGCTAGCTAACAATAAGCAAGAAGGAAATATATAAGTAGCTATAACCCTAAAAACAAGAGATAATATAAAGATATAAGAAACTAGCTAAAGAATACCCTAAAAAAAGAAGTAAGAAATAACTAGAGACGGTTTATAAATAAATATACTATTAACCTAAGCATCTCTTATAATAAGGGCCTTTGGACTATAGCAAGATAGGTAAAGAAAAAGGCGGGATACCTAGTAGAAGACATATACCTACTACCCCTATAAAGAGTAGGCGAACTATAGGCTATAAGCAACAATAATAAGAAGGCGAAGATCCTTATAGAAAGATTTTTCCCCTAACTAGCTCTAGTAGACCTTAGTAATATTACTAGTAAAACACTAGTTACTCGCCTAAGGATTAACAGCGATATAATAACTAAAGAAATAGCTAGAACTATTAGTCGCCTTTTAAATAATACAGCACTAGGACTAGATAGGATTCTAAATAAAGCCTTAAAGACCTATGGTCTACTTATAGCACCTTAGCTTGCAGATATAGCTAGAGTATACTTTATAATAGGCTATTACCCACGACTTGGAAGATCTATAACGACGGTTATCTTATAAAAAGAAGGTAAAGTAGACTACTTAATCCTAGGAAGCTACCGCCCTATTGCCTTAGAAAACACCATAAGCAAGATCTTAAAAAAGGTTATAGCGGACTATATAGTAGATATAGTAGAGGAATATACCCTACTACTATAAAGCTAAATAGGGGCAAGAAAGAATCGCTTAACACTATTAGCACTTATACTACTCGCTGCTACTATTAAAACTGCATAGGCTATACGCAAGGACTTTATAGTATTAATACTTAGCCTAGACATTAGTGGCGCCTATAATAATATACCCTATAAGCGCCTCCTATATATCCTTAGGGCAAAGGGCTTCCTAGAATAGATTATATAATTTATTTAAGGGTTTATAGGCCAGAAAGAGATATTATTAGTTTTTAGTGGATACTAAAGCCCCCCCATTACAGTTATAATAGGTATACTATAAGGATCACATCTTTTGCCTATACTCTTTCTTTTCTTTATAAGAAACTTAATACCTTTAAAAAAGGGGCGACTTAGGGGATAGGCTTTATTAATAATATAAACTTAATTATATATAGGCCAACAGCCGCAGAGAACTGCAGAACACTAGAGAAAGCCTATAATACCTATATAGAATAGGTAAGATAATATAGAGTCTAATTCTTACTAGAGAAATACCAGCTAATTTATTTTATAAGAAAATATAACTAATCTATAGATCTTTAGCATATAATCTATATTTAAGGCTTTAGGGGTTAACCAGTTTAGGGCCTAAGGGTATTAGGAGTATAGGTAGATAGCAAGCTCCAGTAGAGTATATATACGGTATAAACGGCCCGTAAGGGCTAAGTATAGTATATTATATTATCTAGGATTATTAATTCTATATAGGGTCCATACTTCTAGAGGCTACGCCTACTATATATAGCAGTTATCCAGCCAACTATAACATATAGATCCAGTATTTGGGCCATTAGAGAAACTAAAAAGGGCCTCCCTAAATTACTCCTTAAACTACTCTAAAAGGTCTAAACAGCCTGCCTCTAGAGTATAATAGGCGGGTATAAGCGAACGGCTATAGTACTGCTTAAAAAGGAAGCTAATATTCCCCCCTTATAACTATATATTAAAGCTACTATAATATAAAGGGCGCAAAGTAAACGCAACTCTAATATTATAAAGTATATTAAGATATGCCTAAATAAACTATAGAGGGACCCTAGGGCGCTTTATAGGAGAATAAACCAATAACCCTAAAGTAGGGAAGAGATATTGGAGAAACAGGTAAAAAAAGTAAAAGAAAAATAATGCTGTATTAGGGCCCAGGCCTATATAAAGGAGAAAGGGAGACGCGTAAAAGGCCAGCAAAGATAATAGTAAGAAAGAGAAAGGAGCTAAAGTAGAGTATAAAAGAACGCTAAAAAACTATCTTCTGTAATATAATATTAGTTAAATCAACGCTGGAGAGGTATGTAGGAGTTAAAGGTATAGAGGCTAACTTAGGCAAGAGAAACCTAAGCTATAGTATAGTTAACGCTATAGGGGGTAAATACTTAAGAGCTCTAAGAAGGCCTAATAAAGGTAAAAAATATAATAGCAACACTTTTAAGAACAGGGATAATAGGACTAAAAGATTAGCTCTACTAGGTAGATATCCCAGCAGGCAGCCTAAGATATAAATATAGCTAGCTAAAACAGATACTAAAATATATAATATTATTATGCCCCCTATGCACTAACTAAGAAGCTATACTCTTAGTAGCTAGTATAGAGAACTATAACATACTACTCTTAATATAAAAAGGTCTTAAGGTGGTTCCCAAGTGGCTTATTAGCTAAAGTATACTAAACCAGTTTTAGGTTATAAGGGAAATAGTAATAGAAGGCAAAGGGGTAAGTAATAGGCGCCCCCTAATAACTCTACAGTAGTAGAGCAAAGTTTGCGATACTAGCGCGTCTATAGGCTTATTACAGCAGCAGTGGTTCCTAAGGAGGTTAAAAAGTAAAGTAGTAGAGCACTATAGGTAACTTATAGGCGCCTTATAGGCGAGTCCTAAAAGGTAGGGAGACGGATTATAGGGTTTTCTTAAAAGAGTTTTCTCCCTATATATATATAAGGAGTAGTCCGTGTGGGCCCAATAGGGATCTAAATCGGACGTTAAGTAATGAATAATAATATATAATATTAATTAAAAGTTTAAAAATATAAAGATTTTATAATTATTATTAATAAATAAATAATGTAAAGTTATGTATATCAAATATAGTATATAGAAATGCTATCTTTATAATAATAATTATTTATTGCTTAACGTCCGATTCGGATCCCTATTAGGCCCACGCAGACTACTCCTTATTTATATATGGGGAGAAAACTCTATTTAAGAAAATAAGAAAACCCCGTAATCTATCTCCCTACCTTTTGGGACTTGCCTATAAGGCGCCTATAAGTTACCTATAGTGCTCTACTACCTTACTTTTTGACCTCTTTGGGAACTACTGCTGCTGTAATAAGCCTATGGACGCGCTAGTATCGCAAACTTAACTCTACTACTATAGAGTTATTAGGGGGCGCCTAATACTCGCCCCCTTACTTTTTATTACTATTTCCTTTGCAACCCGGAACTGGTTTAGTATACTTTAGTTAATAAGCCACTGGGTAACCACCTTAAGACCTTTTTATATTAAGAGTAGTGTATTATAGTTCTTTATATTAGCTACTAAGAGTATTGCTTCTTGGTTGGTGCGTAAGGGGCATAACAGTATTATATATTTTAGTATCTGTCTTAGCCAACTATATTTGCATCTTGGGCTACCTATTAGGATATCCACCTAGTAGAGCTAGTCTTTTAGTCCTATTATTCCTATTCTTAAGAGTATTGCTATTGTATTTTCTGCCTTTATTAGGCCTTCTTAGAGCCCTTAAGTGTTTACCCCCTATAGCATTAACTATGCTATAGCTTAGGTTCCTCTTACCTAAAATAGCCTCTGTACCTTTAACTTCTATACGCCTCTCCAGTGTTGGTCCAACTAGTATTATATTACTGTAGATAGTTTCTTAGCGTTCTTTTATACTCTACTTTAGCTTCTTTTTCTCTCTTACTGTTGTCTTTGCTGACCTCTTACGCGTCTTTCTTTCTTTTCTATATGGGCCTGGGCCCTAAAGCAGCACTATTCTTCTTTTACTTTTTTTACCTGTTTCTCCAATATATCTTCCCTACTTTGGGGTTGTTAGTTTATTCTTCTATAGGGGGCCCTAGGGTCCCTCTATAGTTTATTTAGGCGTGTCTTAATATACTTTATAACATTAGAGTTATATTTATTTTGCGCCCTTTATATTACAGCGGCTTTAATATGTAGTTATAGGGGGAGAATATTAGCTTCCTTTTTAAGTAGTGCTGTGGCCGTTTGCTTATACCCTCCTGTTATACTCTAGAGGCAGGCTATTTGGACCTTTTAGAGTAGTTTAAGGAGTAATTTAGGGGGGCCTTTCTTAGTTTCTCTAATAGCCCAAATACTGGACCAATACGTTATGGTTAGCCGGACAACTGCTATATATAGTAGGCGTAACCTCTAGAAGTATGGTCTCTATATAGAATTAACGATCCTGGATAATATAATATACTATACTTAGCCCTTATAGGCCGCTTACGCCGTATATACGCTTTATTGGAGCTTGCTGTCTACCTATATTCCTAATACCCTTAGGCCCTGAACTGGTTAACCCCTAAAGCCTTAAATATAAATTAAATACTAGAGATCTATAAATTGGTTACATTTTCTTATAAAATAGATTAGCTGGTATTTCTCTAGTAAGAATTGGACTCTATATTATCTTACCTATTCTATATAGGTGTTATAGGCTTTCTTTAGTATTCTGCAATTCTCTACGGCTATTGGCCTATATATAATTAGGTTTGTGTTGTTAATAAAGCCTATCCCCTAAGTCGCCCCTTCCTTAAAGAAGTTAAGTAGGTTGCTTATAAAGAAAAGGAAGAGTATAGGTAAGAGGGGTAATCCTTATAGTATTCCTATTATAACTGCAATAGGGGGGCTCTGGTATTTGCTAAAGACTAATAATGTTTCTTTATAGCCTATAAACCCTTAAATAAATTGTATAATCTATTTTAGGAAGCCCTTTGCCCTAAAGATGTATAGGAGGCGCTTATGGGGTATGTTATTATAGGTACCACTAATATCTAAGCTAAGTATTAATACTATAAAGTCCCTTTACATCGCCCATGCAGATTTAATGGTGGTAGTAAGTAGCATAAGTGCTAATAGTATTAAGCGTTTCTTTCTTGCCCCTATTTAACTTTGTAGTAGTAGGGCGTGTTCCTTAGCTGTGTCTGCTATACCCTCTGCTATTACCCTTTCTAAGATCTTACTAAGGGTGTTTTCTAAGGCAATAGGGCGGTAGCTTTCTGGGGTTAAGTAATCTACTTTACCTTCTTTTTATAGGATAACTGTTGTTATAGATCTTCTAAGTTACGGGTAGTAGCCTATAGTAAAGTATACTCTAGCTATATCTGCAAGCTAGGGTGCTATAAGTAGTCTATAGGTCTTTAAGGCCTTATTTAGAATTCTATCTGGTCCTAGTGCTGTATTATTTAAAAGGCGGCTAATAGTTCTGGCCATTTCCTCTATTGTTATATCGCTGTCGACCCACAGGTAAGTCACTAGTGTTTTACCTATAATGTTACTAAGGTCTGCTGGAGCTGGTTAGGGGAAGAACCTTTCTATAAGGATCTTTGCCTTTTTATTATTATTGTTAGTGGCCTATGCTTCCCCTGCTCTTTATAGGGGTAGTAGGTATAGGTCTTCTGCTAGGCGCCCTACCTTTTTCTTTACCTATTTCGCTATAGTCCAAAGGCCCTTATTATGGGGGAGGCTTAGGTTAAAAGTGTACTTATTTATAAACCGTCTCTAGTTATTTCTTGCTTCTTTTTTTAGGGTATTCTTTAACTGGTTTCTTATATCTTTATATTATCTCTTATCTTTAGGGTTATGGCTGCTTATATATTTCCTTCTTACTTATTATTGGCTGGCAATAAGAACCACGTATTATACGGACCATGCGTGTTGCGTATAGGGGCCCAGTTTTAAGACCGGGCAGTGCTCTTCTAGCCTATTTTTAATTGCTGCCTGGATCCTTTCTAGTCTTTAGTTAATTTTCTTAGGGGTGGCTAATAAGCCTTGCTTATTTGGTACTAGGTGGATTTCTTCTAGGTCTTAAAGTTATTGTTTAACTATATTAAGGAAACTGTCTGTCTTAAGCTTCCTTATTGCGTATCTTTTACTGTTTGGTTGCGCCTTAATATCTAGATCTAGCTGTATCTAAATAGGGATATAGTCTAGGGTAAGTGCCTATTCTTCTTTAGGGTTATACCTTTTAAGTCTCTGGTATAGGCCTTCGTCTATAAATATAAGGTTAATTGTACTTCTAGCGGTGCCTTATTGCTATATAATTGCTCCTGGGGGGGTGGCTTGCTTAAGGCCCTAGATATCTATAGCTCTTAGTAGGCACTCTGCCTATTGTTTAGCAGCAATATGGATACCCCCCACTATAGGTAGTAGATGTTTATGTCTCCTAATAGGATAGACTTTATGCCTTTAATTTCCAGTAAGCTTATTACTAATATAATGTTCTCTGTTTATAGGACCCCTTTAACTCTTAGGTTATATATATTAATAATTTATACTAGTCCCCTATATATCTAGATTATTATAACTGCAATATCTGGGTTAACTGCCTACTATAACTATAAGGATAGGCTGATAGCCTTACTAATTATAAAACACACGCGTATAGCTGCTTTTGGTTTATATAGGAGCTAGAATTCTTAGGGGCAGTATATTAATTATATATAGGTATTGTAATACGGCTCTTATATAGTAAGGATATAGTGTTTCTCTAGGTCTAGACTGTCTAGTAGGGGCCTTATAAGGCGGTGGTTTGTATTACCGCAGTTATACTATATAATGGATAGGTGGCGGACCCCTAGTAGGGGTCCTTTGTTTTTCCTTTATTCCTCACTTCTTCTATTTTTACTTTCTCCAGGATATTTAAAACTTCTGTCTCTTGTATCTACACCCTAGTCGCTACTTATTTTGTATAAAGCTTTCTATTCCTGTATTTTATGTTCCTACTAGCGCTTCTAAGTCTAAATCTGTTATTAACTCTGGTTCTTCCCCTAATCTTACTAGTTGGCTATATGCCCTTTATAGGTTGGCTGCAAATGTTATATTTACCGCGTTAAGTCTAATTCTTAATTATCCTGGTCTTGAGCTTGCTATAGCTGTCTATAAGGGTCTTCCTATAGGGTGTTCTCTCCCTTATATCCCCTATAACCCTTAAGTCCCTAGTTGGTCTAGTAATATTACGCGGCGTCGCTTCTAGCCCGTTAAGGCTTGGGATAGCTAGCCTAGCCCCCTAGTATTAAAGGTAGGAAATGCTGGGAAGGTACCTGCGTCCCCCTAGCTTATTATCTATTATTTCCATTTATATAACCTAGCGTGTAGTTATTCCTGTAGCTATTAAGCCCTTGCCTTCTATCTCCTGTATTTAATGCAGTCTTCTCTCTCCTACACCTTATATGTGCTTTGGTGGCAGTTTACGCATTTTGTTTAGTCTTAATTTAAGCAGTGTCTTATATTATAGGGGCCTATATAGTGGCCGCAGCACACCTATGCTGCGTATGTGGTTTGGGTGTGTCCCTATTATATATAGCGATAGCATCGTTCTAGGTGTAATCTATAGTTATAGAGCCTTGTGTTGTATATAAGGCCATTTATAATTATTTCTTTTTAGATAAGAAGTTTTTACATTCCTAACATATATATGCTAATAATAAGGGAGCTATATATTTAGCTAGTATCTCCCTAGTAAGTCTCTGGCGACCCTTATATCCTCTTATTATTCTTGTTATATGCTTGGTTTGCATTTTCCTATTAAAACTATTGGATTTAGGTAATCTTAAGACCTAATATAAGGCGTTCTGTTTATTTTACTATCTTATATATAGTTGCTGTGTTGTCTGCCTAGCGTCCCCTTTCTACCCTAAGGCTTATGGGAACCGCTAGGACTTTAACTAGGTAATCTTTATAGAGCACTTTTATGCTAATATATTCTCCTAGCCTGTCCCCTGCCTTTACGGCTTGTTCTTTTACCTATTAGTCCTTTAGGGTGACTCTAATATCTCTACTCCTAAGGTGTTGGACTATGATAGCGTTATAGACCTTTTTACAGATCTTTATAAGAACTTCTGTTTTTAATTGTCCCCTAAGCCCCTCTACTTTTTCTGTGTTTGGTTATATTGTAATTATATACCCAGTTATTGTTTTAAGGGGGGTAGGTTCCCTATGCTATAGGAATATAGCTATAGCGGCCTAGGTGCAGTTCGCCAGTAAGGAGGGGTTTTATTTATTTTTAATTTTACTTAGCCGTTAGAGAATTTAGTTAAGGGTTTGCTAGAGGGGCGCCTAAGGTTTACTAGACTGGCGGAGCTATTCTGCTAACTATATTAGTTTATTATAGCTGATGGTTGCTCCCCTATAATTGCGGATACTAAACGCGTTTAATAGGCTTTGTATTTTATTAGATGCCTTCTTAATAGAGGTATTTCCGCTTTATAGTGTGGTATTCGCCCGTTCTTATTGTGGAGGGCTATTGCTAGGCGTGGTTCTGGCGGTCGTACGCGAGTGCGAACCACTATTGTTTGACGTATACCTCCCCTACGATGTATGCATCTTAGGGGGATTCTCTGGGTGTTTTTCAGGGTTCTTTTTGGTTGGTTTTGGTCTTTTTGGGCCGGGTGCAGCAAGAGCTCCTTATTATCCTTAGCTATAGTTCTTTAATGCTATCTTTATAAACTAAAACCTTATTTATTTATTATTTAATTAATAATTTAACTTTTTAATAGAAGTTAATTAACTTAAATAAGATATCTAAGATTAGAGCTATATATATATAATTTTAAGTTATATACTAAGGAGTTAAAAGGTTATAAAAGATTTAAAAAAAAAAGTATTACAGAGCAAGTATAAGCGGTGATAATATATAGCAAAGTAGATATTATTAAGCTATATATATAAACTGCGTAATAAAGTTAAGACGTTATATAAGGAGAGAAGGTAAGTGTAATAGTGCTAGAGCTTGTTACCTGCTACATTGCCGTTTCCTAGGCAATATGCCGCAATTTGCCGTTTTCTAGGCAATCTGCCAAATTCTGCCAAGTCGCTATTGGCTCGCTTACTACTAGCGCCTTAACGACCCCTTTATATCTTACTAGTCTCTACCAGTCTTCTTCTTCTCCTTAGCTTAGTATTCTTATACAGTAGCAATCTACAAGCTTTAGTTTAGAAGCATTTATATAAGCCCATTATATTATACTAAGCTCTCCCTACATTGCCTAGGAAGGCCTTAATAATATCCCACCCTAAAAAAAGACCTTTGTCTGCAACAACGCGTTAATGCGTTATACTTAGACATCAAAAAAACTCACACTACCACGCCTAGGAAGGCCCTAATAATATCCCACTTTATAGGCCAAACTATACTTAACCTATACCTTTAAAAGAACCCTAGAATTAAAACCAAGTTATATAATTCTAACAAACCTCAGAAAGCTAATAATAGCACCTAAAGCAAGCTTATCTAAAAGACCTACCTCTACTTAAGAGGAATACAAGATCTAGTTAGGATTAGAAATTAAAGATAATAATAACATTACAGATGTATATAGGCAGATTTATGCCCTTATAGCCAATTAGAAGGCTAATTATCTTTAAGCCTAAAGCATATAAGAGACTCTAAAGGAGATTCTAGAAAGCCTTACTCCTTTATAAAACAGCCTAGCCTCCCCTTTATAAAGCCTTAGTTAACCTATTCGCTTAACTAAATACAATATACTAGAGAGTATAGATATAATAACAAAATAATTAAAGTCTATTAAGCTCCCTAACCCCCTACTATTATTAAACGGCATAGACTTAACCTTTAAGAACTAGAGAATCTAGGTGTAAGGAAAGCTTTATATTAACTACAACTATTTCCCCTCTAAAGAAGCTAAAATGCTCTACCTCTTTAGCTAAACTATTAGGGACGCCTAGCAACACCTCTAGGCCAAGTTTAAGGATAAGTTACCTATTTAGTTTATATCTATTAATAAGATAATATAGCATCTGGCTACTATTTATGTTAATCTAAATAAAGTACGGGATGCCTATTATAACTATAATCGCCTAATAATAAAATTAAACCAATCCTTTACTAAGTTTTAGACTTAATTCTTACACCTAATAGGCGAAGGCTAGGTTCCCCTTAAGAACTACTATTTAAACCTATACAATAAGCTAATGGTCCGACTATAAAAGAAGATCACAGTAGCCTTAAATAACCTACTAACCTACCAAAGACTCGCAGCCTAATGTTTATTATTAGATTTAGAACTAAAATAAATTAATACTTATTCTAACCAACTAAAGAAGTCCTATAGCAACCGGAACCTATCCGCCACGCTAATAGGAGCTAGCGTTAGAAGACAAACCACGACCGCCCTTATACTAAAGGCGGTTACAACTGCCTACTAGTAAGCCTCGCCTAACCCGCTATATACCACACCCTTAGCTAATACTTATCGCAATACCCTAATTAACCCTACTATGGTTATATGCTTTCATTGCAGAAAGAATAGCTACTTTACCTTATCCTGCCTAGAGCTAAAGGATATAAGTAATATTAAAGAAATAGAGAAAGAAGAAATGTCTAATAAGTCGGGAAAAAAAGAACCCTAGGGAAAGACTCCCCCATAGGGTATCCTATTAATCTTAAAGAGATTAATCTAAGTTAGCTAATAGGTGGAAAATACTTTATAGTTCTATGTATAGTATCTTAAAATAGATATAGAGTTAATATAACTACCCTTATTAACACTAAAGTAAATAGCTTTACCTTTATTAACACTACTTATATAAATAATGTTGCTAAATTCTTAAATATAAACGCTACCTAACTAGAGAAGCCTATTTAAGTAAAAGGCTATAACAGCTAAGCTAGTAAGCCAGTTACCTATATCTTAAAGCTATATATTGCTATTAATAGATAGCGCCAATTTAGTATCCCCTTCTATATTCTAGACCTAGGGTCCTATAACATAATCCTTAGCTGAAAATAAATGCCCTACTTTAATATTTAGCTAAACATTTAATAAAGATAGTTTATCTAGCTAGAGAATAGACTAAAGTTACCCTCTTTTGTTAGAGAAATCCGCACTAACCATAAGACATTATCCACAAAAACTAACCCTATTTACTAGTAGGATATTAGGGACTGCGACCTAGCCTTTACTTAAGAAGATACCCGCCATAAGGCTAGTAGGAACTCTATACTAATAAGGATACTCCCCTAAAAGACTATAGTTAAGGAGAACTCTACTTACAGAAGTGGAATGGATAGTAATATAAACGACTTCTAAATTGCGGAGATCCGGCTAATAGGGAAGAGGACATGCCAACAGGATATAGAGGATAACCTTTAAAAGATATAATAAGAGCTAAAAGGAGTAAAGACAACGCTAATATAATAAAGGCCCCTAAGGCCGCGGACACCCCTACTACCATATAACCCCCCTATAGTAGACATCGCGGTAATTAGCGCTATAGGTTTCCACTTTAATATATATTAAAAGGACAATAAAGTCTTTATAACTAGCTTATATAAGATTAACCGGATTATTAACAAGAAGGAAGAAGGGCTAGTAGGGGAAACTAACAAGGAGCTAGTTAAGCACCTCCTCCCTACATACCTCTTAAACTATAAAGACGCGTTCTTAAAAGCTGCCTTAAATATACTACCCCCCCACTAAACCTACAATTATAAGATTTAACTAGAGGCCAATAACTCTCTAGGCTACAGCCCCCTTTACTAACAAACTATAGAGGAACTAAAAGCAACTAAGTAGTACTTAATTAATAACCTCTATAAGGGGGTTGTTAAGCTAAGCTAGGCCCCTTTTACTTCCCCTATTCTATTCATAAAGAAACCTAATAAAGGCCTTTGTTTCTACATCAACTATTAAAAACTAAACACTATTACCTAGAAAGATTGCTACCCTCTCCCCCTAATTAACGAGACCCTTATACGCCTAAGCCAAGCTAAAATCTTTACTAAGCTTAATATCCGCTAAGCTTTTTACTAAATTATAATGGACCCTATATTAAAAGATCTAATAATATTCTATACCTATTATGGGTTTTATAAGTATAAAGTCCTTCCTTTTAGACTAACAAATGGGCTAGCCACTTATTAATAGTACATAAATAATATTCTTTTTAATTACCTTAACGAATTCTATACAGTATACCTAGACGACATTCTTATATACTTAGACAATAAAATTAAGCACTAAGTTTATGTTAAGAAGGTCCTAGAGAGACTGCAAAATATAGGCCTACAAGTTAATATTAAAAAATGCGAATTTAGAGTAAAACGCATAAAGTACCTTAGGTTTATTATTAGTATAAAAGGGATTAAAGTTAACCTAGAGAAGGTTAAGGTGATCTGTAACTAGAAACCTCCTTACACTATAAAAGGAATCCAGTCCTTTCTTAGCTTCTATAATTTCTACTATTGGTTTATCCGTAACTACGGAGTTATAGCCAAGCCTCTTATATAACTAACTAAGAATAATATATCTTTTATCTTTAATAATAACTATATAAAAGCCTTTAAGGAGTTAAAGGACCAACTTATCTCCTCCCTAATCCTTTATCACTATAACCTAGACCTTAAATTAATGCTAGAAACGGACGCCTCCAATAGGGTAATAGTGGGAGTCCTCTTACAGCTACACCTAGACGGTAAATGGTACCCTATTGCGTTCTTCTTAAAAACAATAGCCCTAGCTAAGTGTAACTACAAGGTGCATAATAAGGAAATATTGGCTATTATACAATTATTATCCCAGTGGCGCGCAGAGCTTAGAAGCTTAGACTTTTAAATTAAGGTCTATACTAATTATAAAGCTCTTAAGTATTTTATAATAATAAAACAACTTACTAGTTAATAGGCCTAGTAGGCCAAAATACTCTCCTAATTCTTCTTTATAATTATATACCGCCCTAGTAGGCAAAATACTAAAGCTAATACCCTAACCTAAAGAGAACAGGATATGGGGCCACAAGATAAACTAAAGGCTTAGTATTAGACACGCACCCTCCTCTATACTAAATAGCTTAACTTGCGTATCCTTAAGGAACTAAGCTCTAAATAGAATAAGGTAGCACCTATAGAAGGAGAGGCCCTAGATAAACCAATAGGACTAATTAATCGCATCCTAACCATAAACCGCACAGCAGAATCCCTAAAAGCCCTCCGCGATTAAGCTACGGGAGGTAACCCTAATTTAGAAATAGAAGATAGACTGCTCCTATACTAAGAATGGCTTATAGTTCTAGATATTAACAACCTATAAACAGAGCTAATCTATAAAGCCCACTATTAAGTCTCTACGGCGCACCCTAGTAGAGATAAGACCCACTAACTGCTATTGCCTTATTACTATTAGCGAGAACTCCTATCTAATATAGAATAATTTATTAGAAATTATTATGCTTATAAACGCGTAAATACCCCTAGGGACTAAACTCCTAGATGGCTATAACTACTACTAGTCCCTAAACGCCCTTAGTAACATATTATAATAGACTTTAAATCATTCCTAAAGGACAAACACGGCTATAATATAGCCTTTATAGTAGTTAACTAACTAAGTAAATAAGCCATCTCCCTCCCTTACTTTAAGACTATAACCATAAAGGACATGGCCCGCATATATATTAACAATATCTACCAGATCTATAGCGCTCCTAAGTTAATTATCTCTAACCGTGGACCCTAATTTATATTAGACTTTTAGAACAAATTCTACTACATTCTTAGAATCTAAATTAAGCTCTTTACTACATTCCACCCTTAAACCAACGGCCAAACCGAGATTATAAACTAGTACCTTAACCAGCGACTCCGCCCCTTTATTAGCTACTACTAGGATAATTAGTTAGAACTGCTGCCTATAATAGACTACGCATAGCTTACGTTCCCTTATAATAGTATGGGAATATTGCTATTTAAGCTACTCTATGGATATAAACCATAAACATTCTTTAATTAGGATAGACCTATAAAACCTATAACAGCCTATAAACGCCTTAGCTATGAAGAGGCCTAGGTATTTACTAGAAGAATATATAGAGCCTAGGAGACCGCCTAAGTAATTATAAAAAGAGTATAAGAAAAGAAAAAATCTAATATAAATTAATATTGTCGCAAGGTAGACTTCTATATAGGAGATAAGGTATAGGTATTAACAAAGAACTAAAAGACCTAGAGGCCAAGCTATAAGCTAGACCACCAAATAGCTAGCCCCTATAAGATCCCTAAAAAGGTAGGGCACTCTTTTAAGGTTAAGCTACCAGAGTTAATAAAAATCTACCCTATTTTCCCTCTAGACTAACTATAGAAGGCTGCGGACAACCTATTACCTAGATAGTATAACAATCCCCTACTACCAATTTAGATTGCTGTGAGGGCGTAAAGAGGCTTTGGGGGAGATTCAAAGAAACAAATATAAATTCTATCTAATCTAAGGGTATATAGCTCTTGCAGAGTATAAGACGTTGCGTAAAGAAGAGAAAGGAATATAGGAAACTTGTAACTAAATATTTAGGGTCTTAGTAGTAGACGCATAGGCATAAGCCCACGCGGATTTTAACAAGTTTTAACTAAATTCTATTACGTTGGTGGAATTTAGTGGAATTTAATTAAGTTAGCGGAACCTAGTGGAAAATGGTAGATTATAGCGGACAATTGCAGATAGTTATAGATAGTTGCAGATAGTTATAGATAGTTGCAGATAGTTATAAATAGTTATAAACAGTTTTATATAGTTATCTATTAAGTGTTTTACCGAGACATTCTTACTATAACTAGGCTAGTCCCATTATAGTACCCCTCCTTTTTAGCCGAAGGTCTAAAACAATTTAATTTAGTTAAGAATTTATAACTTATTGCGTTATAAGCGTTATAATATATTTTAAGTTCTTTTTAATTTTAAGTTTCCTGCTATTATGTTTTGTGTCTTTATATTAGGTGGCAGTTATTTACCTTTATGTCGTATCTATCCAGCTAAAGTAGGCTGCGAAGGATGGTCCTTATAAAACTCTTTTACTAAGGAAGGCGCGTTGGCCTTAATCTAGTTATAGGTTTCCTAGGTTCGTATTTTATATCCTTCCTACTTAATAAAAAGTTTAAATTGTTTAAATTGTGTTTTCTATTATATATTATTAATTAAGTTAATAAAGTAAGAACCGTTACCGTTGTTAACAATTATAGGAGGTAGCGGTGGTACTTTATAAGTTATAGGATTGTTTCTTAAAGGTTGTAGCAAGCTTACATAAAATATTGGGTATATTTTTATTTTAGTTGGCAGTTTAAGCTTATAGGCGTATAGGCTCAGTTTTTTTTTAATTTAGTATAGGCCCACGAACTTCTAATTAAATTTCTTTAAAGGCCGTTAAGTCTTTAGGTTTTATATACTTAGGTAAGCCATATTACCTTTCTTAAAGTCCCATACGGGAGCTCGTCCTTTATTTATATACTATTCCTATAACATTTAAGCGTACGTTAACTTACTTTATAATAGTTCCGTTAACTGCTTTATTTAATTAGTAAAGTTATATGCGTTAATTAACTGGATCTATTTAATCATAGGTCCTATTATATTAATATTAGGTTATAGCTTAAATTTTTTATTTTTATTTTTTTTATATCCGTTGTATTATACTATGTATAATACTGCGCATGCAGCCTCTAGGCTATGGCGCTATAGTTCTATATATATGAATCCTTTCTAGGCAGCTTAACATGTACTAGTAGCTAAGTAGACACTCTAGCCTATTTTTAAAGTGCTAGGGGAGCTCTAGCGCTATTAGTGTTTTTTATTTTAGTATTTTACTTACTATGGTCTAGTTTATACTAAGAAAATCGCACTAAGGAAATCCTAGCTCTTTTATCTATTTCTACTATATTCTGCTGTTTTTAGAGTAGAAAAAGCGCTCTAAAAGATAGATTTTTGTTTTCTATAGTTTTGCATATAAGAATAAAAGGAATAACATAGCTTACTAGCTTAGAAGTAGCTACTAATTACCCCTATATAACTGTTTATTCTATACCCTATCTCTCTTCCTTACTAAAGAAAAGGGTAGGGAATTAGTAATTAGTAGGTACTCTCTCTAAAAGTAACCTACTAATGGTATTTTATAAGGGCGAACCTTGTTATATAAACCTACTCCTATAGGAAATTTTTTATAAGGTTGTTTATATAGGGTATAAATACTAATTTGCCTATATACCTTATATTTTATATACTAAGGGAATACGGGCTAGCCCCTTTCCCCCTACTATAGCTACCCTAGCGTATCTACGGTATGTCTGGTATAGTAGTTATCTATAACACGTTAGCCTAATAGCCTACAGTACGTCTACGGTATTGGTAGTAGGTCTATAGTAATGGTGGTAGGTCTACGGTAATAGTAGTAGGTTTACGGTAACGGTAGTACTGCGGCAGCGGCGGTACGTCTGCGGTAATAGTAGTAGGTTTGCGGTAATAGTGGTAGTAGTTGTTGTCTGCGTCTACGGCTCGTCTGCGGTGCGCCTATGGTGCGACCGTGCGCCTGTTGTGGTAGAGGTCGTCTGCAGCGCAACGGCTGTAGACTGGTCGTAGTGGAGGTCGTCTGCCGTATGGCAGACGGTTATAGTGGAGGTCGTCTGCTCTATAGCAGACTGGTTGTAGTGGAGGTCGTCTACTCTGTGGCAGACTGGTTATAGTGGAGGTCGTCTGCTCTGTGGCAGACTGGTTGTAGTGGAGGTCGTCTGCTCTGTGGCAGACTGGTTGTAGTGGAGGTTATCTGCTCTGTGGCAGACTGGTTGTAGTGGAGGTCGTCTGCTCTGTGGCAGACTGGTTGTAGTGGAGGTCGTCTGCTCTGTGGCAGACTGGTTATAGTGGAGGTCGTCTGCTCTATGGCAGACTGGTTGTAGTGGAGGTCGTCTACTCTGTGGCAGACTGGTTATAGTGGAGGTCGTCTGCTCTGTAGTAGACTGGTTGTAGTAGAATCGTTAGTTGCGGTAGCGACGCGTAGTGGTAACGCGTCCTTAGGGGGTATATAACTAGCGGCGCCCCTGCAACGACGGTGGAGGAGCAAAGGGAGGCGACAGTAGAGACAAAAGGGCAGGTAGTTATATATTAGTTAATAATATAGTAGAGTTCCATATACCTACTTATCTAGGCCTCTACCCTAGTTTTCTAGTGCTTTGTCCTAAACTATAAGCAGTTAGCTGCTACTACTAATTATATAGGGATTCTTACTAGTTCTTGCAGATATTTTATAATAGGGTTAACCTAAGTACCAGTCTACCCCCTAGTAGTCTATATAAAGGTTTCCTCCTAAAGTTGGTACGCTTTTATACGGCTTAGGAGCCTTCTATAGCCTCTAGTTTTACGCCTCTCTTTATTGTTTCTACTGGCATGGGCATAAGCTGCTATTTATAGGGGTTGTAACTCCTATTTTATATACCTACTGGCGAAGGAACACTAAAATCGAGATCCGACCCATACTGTCCTTTGGGGGTTCCTTTCCGTCTTATCTTGTCCATACAGTTAAGCTAAGAGTGAGGATCTCGTCTGTTACTAATACAGCGGCGTTACGTCGTGGCTAGAGGGCGCTTTCAAATGCGTCGTCCTTAACGCCGTCAGAACAGCAGAGTTTTCGCGGGTCTTGGCGCTGTCAAGACCTAGTTAACAACAACCAAGGCAACTCATTGAGAACAGAGGAATGGTCTTAAAAACTACCTAACGTCTCTTTACCTAGGCAACCTAGGGCTACAAGCCAGCGCTTGTATTTGCTGGTGGAAGCGATAATCTAAGGGGACGATAGGGCACCTCTGTACTTGTTCCGCTCTGAGACTGTCTAGCAGTAAGGGCACAGGAAGAATCTTAACACTGTTAACTACATTTAGCGACGTTAATCCTCCCTTTCTATATAGCGGCGTTAACCTTTTTTTAGGCGGCGACGTTAATCTGGAACGGACCAAGAAAGAGCTGGGGGCACCCTTCTCTAGGCAGTGACGTTAATCCAGAACAGACTAAGAAAGAGCTAGGACAAACCTGCATAGGCAGGCTGGAACGGACTTAGATGCAGGTAATGGTTAAGATAGGAGGACAACAAGTTTGGTTAGTAGGCGGCTAAGGGACAATAGCTACGCGGCGTCGAGTTATTATGGGCCCACGCCTGCAAGACACAATCGGCCTGTTGTCGCGAGAGCGTCACAGGTAACACGAAGCAGCTAGCAACAGCTGTGGGGTGTAGTATATAATGGCAGCGACGGACGACTCTAGGAACCTTACCCCTTTACTAGGCTCTGACTCCTAGTAGACCTATCTCAGAGGAAGGATCAACACCTTATTGACGACACTGTCTGTATAGCCCGAAAGGACGGATGCGCATGTCGGTCTATTTAGGCAGGGGCAGGCTGTAAGGATAGGCTTATGGAGCAAATCAGGTGCATACAGGTAGGAGCTAGCTTTGTCCACCAGCTGCTGCGTCAACCATGGCAAGGAACTGGGCAAGCAGTTTAGGCAAACTTGCTGTATATAGTAGTTTTATAATGCATATGTATTCTGGCCCCTATAGACGGCTACGGCAAGTTCAAGGCCAGGACAATTAAGAATTAGATTTAACGCGGCAAACACAATATATATAGCTGGCTTATAAGGGGTATATAGCTAACTAGCAAGAACGGGGGAAGAACCGGAGGCAATAACAGACTTAGATTTAGAAAGGCTAGTAGGAACACAAAATATAGGAATAAAAAGCTCTATACAAAATAAGTAGTGGCTAGGGAGTAAATACAGGAGATAGAAGTTCTAAATATTTTAGAGAAAGTGGAAATGGAAGAAGTAAGGAGTAAAGGAGAGGCAAAGGACCCCCGCTAGGGGTCCGCCACTTAACCATTATATAGTATAACTGCGGTAATATAAACCACCGTCTAGTAAGGCCCCTACTAGACAGTCTAGACCTAGAGAAACACTATATTCTTACTATATAAGAGCCGTATTACAATACCTATATATAATTAATATACTGCCCCTAAGGATTCTAGCTCCTATATAAACCAAAAGCAGCTATACGTGTATACTTTATAATTAGCAAAAATATTAGCCTTGCTTTATAGTTATAGCAGGCAGTTAACCTAGATATTACAGTTATAACTATCTAGATATATAGGGGACCAGTATAAATTATTAATGTCTATAACCTTAGGGTTAAAGGGGTAGCATAAATAGAGAACATTATATCTACAATAAGCTTGCTAGAAACTGAATATACAGAGTCCATCCTACTAGAAGATATAAACCTCCACCACTATAATAGGGGGGCATCTATATTGCTACTAATTAACAGGTAGAGTGCCTACTAAGAGCTATAGATAATAGGGGCTTTAAGCTAGCTACCCCCCCAGGTGCAATTATATAGTAATAGGGCACTACTAAAAGTACAATTAACCTTATAATTATGGATGAAAACCTATACTAGAGACTTAAAAGGTGCTCCTCTAAAGAAGAATAGGCACTTACCTTAGACCATATCCCTATCCAAATATAACTAGATCTAGACATTAAGGCGCAACTAAATGGTAAAAGATATATAATAAGGAAGCTTAACGTAGATAGCTTCCTTAATACAATTAAATAATAACTCTAAGACCTAAAAGAAATCCACCTAATACTAAATAAGTAAGGCTTATTAGCTACCCCTAAGGAAATTAATTAAAGACTAGAAAGGATCTAGGCAGCAATTAAAAATAGGCTAAAAGAGCACTGCCCGGTTTCAAAACTAGGCCCCTATACACAACACGTATAGTCCGCACAGTACGCGGCCCTTATAGCCGGCCAATAATAAGCAAGGAGGAAATATATAAGTAGCTATAATTCTAAGGATAAGAGATAATATAAAGACACAAGAAACTAGCTAAAGAATACCCTAGAAAGAAACATTACTAGTCTTTAGCAGATACTAAAGCCCCCCTATCGCAGTTGCAACAGGAATACTATAAGGATTACCTCTATCGCCTATACTCTTCCTCTTCTTTATAAGCAACCTGCTTAACACCTTTAAGGAAGGGGCGACCTAGGGGATAGGCTTTATTAATAACATAAACCTAATTATATACGGGCCAACAGCCGTAGAGAACTGCAGGACACTAGAGAAAGCCTATAACACCTATATAGAATAGGCAAGACGACATAGAGTCCAATTCTTACTAGAGAAATACCAGCTAATCTATTTTATAAGAAAACGTAACCAATCTGTAGATCTTTAGTATATAATCTATATCTAAGGCTTTAGGGGTTAACCGGTTTAAGGCCTAAGGGTATTGGGAGTATAGGTAGACAGTAAGCTCCAGTAGAGCGTATATACGGCGCAAGCAGCCTATAAGGGCTAAGCACAGTATATCGCCATGTCTAGGATTATTAATTCTATATAGGGTCTATACTTCTAGAGGTTACGCCTACTATATATAGCAGTTGTCCAGCTAACCATAATATATAGATCTAGCATTTAGGCCACTAGAGAAACCAAAAAAGGCCCCCCTAAATTACTCCTTAAACCACTCTAAAAGGTCTAAATAGCCTGCCTTAGGAGTATAACAGGCGGGTATAAGTGAACGGCTATAGTACTGCTTAAGAAGGAAGCCAATATTCCCCCCCTATAACTATATATTGAAGCTGATGCAATGTAAAGGGTGCAAAAGAAACATAACTCTAATGTTATAAAGTATATTAAGACACGCCTAAACAAACTATAGAGGGACCCTAGGGTGCCCTATAGGAGAAGGAACCAACAACCCTAAAGTAGGGAAGATATATTAGGAAAATAGGTAGAGAAAGTAGAAGAAGAATAGTGCGGCGCTAGGGCCCAGGCCTATATAGAGAAGGAAGGGAGACGCGTAAGAGGCCAGTAAAGACAATAGTAAGGGAGAGAAAGGAGCCAAAGTAGAGTACAAAAGAGTACTGGAAAACTATCTACCGCAATATAATACTGGTTGGACCGACGCTAGAGAGATAAATAGGAGTTAAAGGTATAGAGGTAGACTTAGGCAAGGGGAACCTAAGCCATAGTATGGGTAATACTATAGGGGGTAAATACCTAAGGGCTCCAAGAGGGCCTAATAAAGGCGGAAAATACAATAGCAACACTTTTAAGGATAGGAATAATAGGACTAAAAGATTGGCTTTACTAGGTAGGTATCCTAGTAGGTAGCCTAAGGTGTAAATATGGCTGGCTAAGACAGACACTAAAATATATAATACTATTATGCCCCTTACGCACTAGCTAAGAAGCAATGCTTTTAGCAGCTAGCATAGAAAACTATAATATACTGCTCTTAATATAGAAAGGCCTTAAGGTGGCTACCCAGTGGCTTATTAGCTAAAATATACTAGACCAGTTCTAGGTTGCAAAGGAAATAGTAATAGAAGGTAAAGGGGCGAGTAATAGGCGCCCCCTAATAACTCTATAGGAGTAGAGTACAGTATATAATACTAGCGCGTCTATAGGTTTGTTACGGCAACAGTAGTTCCTAAAAAGGTCAAAAAGTAAGGTAGTAGAGCACTACTGGTAACTTGTAGGCAACTTGTAAGCGAGCCCTAAAAGGCGGGGAGATGGATTACGGGGTTTTCTCAAATAGAGTTTTCTCCCTATATGTATATAAGGAGTAGTCCGCGTGGGCCTAACAGGGATCCAAATCGGACGTTAAGCAATAAATAATAATAATAATAATATATACCTACTGGCGTAATCCTATAAGGGCGTTATAGCTGCATCCTATAATGTAGATAGGTATACCTTCTATAGTTAAGGCCTAGCTAAAACCTCTCCCGCCTAAGTAACTCCTATTTGCTCCTTAAGCGTACCTTACTAGCATACTGCCCTAGCGAGCAGTCCTATCTATTAGTATACTAATACGCACATCTGTTCTTTTAAGCTATATAGTAGTTTCTCCAGCTAAGATATAATCCTGCCTACCTACTAGGTGCACTAGGGGTTAGAGCCTAACTAAAGGGTAAGGTCCCTAGAGCTAGTAGTAGCTACTATATACTACGCCCTATAAGAGACTACTAGTAGTATAGGGGCGCTATACCCTATACTACTGCTAGTTCCCGTTTCGCGTTGCCTATAAGAGTCTCCTTATAATAGGCCAACTATATCTTATAGAATAGGTTATAGACTAGGTCCTATACTAGGTAACCTATTCTACCCTATTCTACTAACCAAGCTTATATCCCCCCTTTTTATAAGCTGGCCTATATCTCTAACTATTAAGTCCTTATATAACTGGCCTATGTTTCCTTAGAGCCTCCCCTATATATATATACATAGGTTGCGTACACTATGCCTATTAAGACCCTCCTGTGAGTTACCTGTATATCAACCGTAGGTTAAACGCCATGGGGCCGTTAAAGCTGGCCTATATTTCCGCTACCTAAAGCTTTACCCGTATTTCCACCTTGTTAAGCCATCTGGTCGCCGTCGCGTCACTATCACGTTACTGTTGTCGTCTAGGTCGCGCGTACCACGCCTATTAAGACCCTCTTCTAAGTTACCTAGATATACCAGATACCAAATAGGCCCTCATAGAGGGGCCTTAACGAGTTCTCTAGGCAGGGCCTTAATAAGTTCTTTATAGTGGCCTTGGGGCCTTAATAAGTTTCGTACAAAGTATCTGCAACGCGTTAACCTTAACAAGTTCTTATAAAAAGAGGTTCCCTATGCCCTCGCCACGTTCCCTTTGCGATCTCAGAACTAGTGCAAGCCCAAAGATATCCTGTTGTACGCCTAGGACGCGTCCACGTCGACTGGCTAAATAAGGCCAGTTTTAGGCCTAGCTGCGAGCCAGGTAGTTATACGTCGGGTGGCTAGAATACATATGCATTATAAAACTACTATGCATAGCAAGTTTGCCTGAACTGCTTGCCCAGTTCCTTGCCACGGTTAATGTAGCAGCTGGTGGACAAAGCTAGCTCCTACCCATGTGTACCTAATTTGCTCTATAAGCCTATCCTTACAGCCTACCCCTGACTAAATAGACCGATACGCGCATCTGTCCTTTTGGGCTATATAGACAGTATCGTTAATAAGGTATTAATCCTTTCTCTAAGATAGGTCTACCAGGAGTTAGAGCCTAGTAAAGGGGTAAGGTTCCTAGAGTCGTCCGTCGCTACTATTATATACCACGCCCTACAGCTGTTAGCTGCTTCGCGTTACCTATAACGCTCTTATAACGATAGGCCGACCGTGTCTTGCAGGCGTGGGCCTATAATAACTTAACGCCGCGCAGCTACCGTCCCTTAGCCGCCTACTAACCAAACTTATTATCCTCCTATTTTAACCAACACCTATATCTAAGTCCGTTTTAGCCTACCTATATAGGTTTGTCCTAGCTCTTTCTTAGTCTATTCTAGATTAACGTCGCCGCCTAGAGAAGGGTGCCCCTAGCTCTTTTTTAGTCCGTTTTAGATTAACATCGCCGCCTAGAGAAAGGTTAACGCCGCTATGTAAAAAGGGAGGATTAATATCACTAAATGTGGTTAACGGTGTTGAGATTCTTTCTGTGCCCTTACTATAGGTATAGTCTTAGAGCGGAACAAGTATAGAGGTACCCTGTCGTCTCCTTAGATTCCTATCGCTTCCACTAGCAAATGTAAGCACTGGCTTATGGCCCTAGGTTGGCGCCTAGGTAGAGAGACGTCGGGTAGTTTTTAAGACCATTCCTCTGTTCTTGATGAGTTGCCTTATGTTGTTAACGAGCGCCAAGACCCGCGAAAACTCTGCTATTCTAATGGCGTTAAGGATAACGCATTCGAAAGCGCCCTCTAGCCACGATATAACGCCGCTATATTAGTAACAGACGAGATCCTTATTCTTAGCTTGACCATACAGATAAGATAAGACGGAAAGGAACCCCTATAGGACAGTATGGGTTGGATCTCGCTTTTGGTGTTCTTATAGCTTAAATCTAAGTTAAGGGTCTTGTCTGTAGGTTACGTAGAACAGTATCACGCCTATTAATATATTTATTGTGTTATTTACAGTGAACTTAGCTAAAGACAGCCATTTTCCCCAGTTATCTTGCAGGTAGAAGCAGTATATTTATAAGTATTATTCCATAATCGCGTTTATAATTTTAGTTTAATTATCTATCTCTAGATAAAACGCAGTTAAGAGTCGTATTTAAATACTTAATTGTTTATATAGAGCTTGCCAGAAGTCTAAAACAAACTGGCTTCTACGGTCGGATATTATTATATTAGGAAGTCCGTGTAGCTTAAAGACGTGCTTAATAAAACATTTGGCTACTAATATTGCATTAATTAAGTCTATAGGAATTATATATCGCATTTTTATAAGATGGTTAACTATTACTATAATATTTATAAACCCATTACTACTAGGCAAGTCGACTATAAAGTTAATTAAGATATTGCGCTATCTTTATATCGGAATTAGTAGCGGTTAAAGTACTCCTTACTTTTTTATATAAGAGGTTTTTCCACGTACGCATATCTTGTATGCTTAAACGTATTTCCATACATAGTTGTATATTATAGGCCAGTAATATACTTGTTAAACGATCTTATATGTCTTTATATAGCCAGGATGTCCTACTATAGGGGAGTTGTGTATAAATTTAAGTATCTTAAATTATAAAGGTTCGGAATTTAAAACTACTATCTTCTATTAATAGTATAATCGATTGTTTTAAATTTTGCATTTAGCGAGTATAATATCCTTATGCTGTTGTTTTCTAGTTCAGATCGCCTTTATTATATTTACTATCTATATATTATTCTTGTATTTATATTCTATTAGCTTATTAATTTCTAATTTATTTCTATTAAGTTCCGTATCTAGAAATATAGGATATAGTTTTTTAAAACGTTTAGGGGGCAGTAAGATCTATAATTAATTTGTAATCTGTTTATCTAAAGCATTTATAGGTAAGTCCTATAATTATTATATTAATGCGTTAGGCTTTTAATTAAGTTTGCCTAGTTAATACGTAATCTTAAAGTTAAATTATAAGAGGTATTTGGCCTAACAAATTTGGCGCTGCGTTAATTGTTTTATAGTTATAAAGTATTGTAGGTTCTTATGGTCTGTTAATACGCGTATTAGAAATAATAATCCTTCTAGCTTAGGATGCTATTATTTAAAGTATCTAATAATTATAAGCAGTTCCTTATTATATATCTTATAGTTTAATTTAGTAGGGGCAAGTTTTTAGGAGAGAAAGGCTACTGGATATAGTTCGCCATTCTTATTATATTATAATAACACTCCCCCTAGCGCGTAATTAGACGAATTAGTTTTAATGGTATATTTAAGGTTAGGGTTAAAGTAAGTAAGAATTAGAGCAGTTATAAAGTGATATTTTAAATTATTAAAAGCTTATTTGCATCTAGCGGTTTATTTAAATTTTATATTCTTTTTTATTAGGTTTACTAATAGCTAGGCAATTTCCAAGAAGTAGTTAATAAATTAATAATAGAAATTTGCAAATTCTAAAAATCCTTAAATGTCTTATATGTTACTAGGGCTTTCCTAGTTTATAATTGCAGCAACTTTTTTAAGATCCATTTTAATTCTATTATAAGATATAATTAAGCCTAAATATATAACCTTAGACGCATGGAACTTGCATTTCTTAATATTACATTATAAGCCCGCGTTTTGTAAGCGTTTAAGGACTATTCTAATATGTTTTTAATATTTAGAAAGTAAGGATAAGTAAATTAAGATATTATTAATATATGCGGTAATAAATATATTAAGGAATTCACGAAGCGTATTATTAACGTATTGCTAAAACGTACTAGGACCGTTCTTTATGCTAAATAGCATTACTAGGTATTTAAAGAGTCCCTATTATGTACAAAAAGCTATATACTTCTTATCTCCTTTATATATATGGATTTTATTAAAGGCGGCAACTATATTAAGCTTTATAAAGTACCATGTCTTTACTAAATAGTTAAGCGTTTCTTAAATTAAAGGAATTGGATATTAGTTTTAAATTATAATTATATTTAGAGCTTAATAATTAATATAGAATCTTAAGCCTCCTCCCGGCTTTTTAATAAATAGTATAGGTAAGGTAAATAGAAATTAGCTAGGGCAGATAAATCCTTTTTCTAGATGCTTATTAAGATATTATCGCATTATAAGCAGTTCTTCTTATAATATACTATATAGTGGACCGAACTTTAGTGTTATGCTAGGCTTAAGTTTTATCTTAAAATCGTTTTTCTCTTAGTGTGGGGCTAGTTAGTCTATAAATTGCTTTTTAAACTTATTAATTAGGTTGTGGTACTCTTTGGGCATAAGAGGTTAAGAATTAGAATATTATTTTAGTTTTAGTGCTTTCTTAATATCTTCTATAGTTATAGTAAAGATTTTATAATCTTGTCTTTTTGTTAATAAGATAAAAGGCGCGGCCTATATTATATAAAATTTAAGAGGTTTTAATGTAATATCTTTATATTCTTTACCATAATTAGTAGTTATAGATTTATTATATTAGCTTGAGGTTTGTGGTAAGGGTAATTTATATTATATTAAATTTAAATAGTTATATATATGTTTATAGGGCAAATGGTTTTTTAAGTAATAACTTTGGCAGTTAATTATATGGAACTTTAGTATTTCTTTAACCCAGCTAATTAAAGGGTTGTATTATTTTAGCTATCTATATTTAAGTATTATCTTATAGTGCTTTAAGGGTGTTATAAATAGGGAAATATATTTAAGGTATTTACCTATCTGCAATTTTATAAGAGCGTAGTGCGTTAGTTCGCTATATATTAAGGGTTTGCCATTAAAGCCTTATAGGCCTTAGGGCTTATTAAGTTTCTTTAAATTTAGGCGTTAAGTTTTTATATAATTTATATTAATAAAGCCTATACTGGTAGCTTTGCTATCTATTAGAATTTATACTTCCTTCTATTTTCTAAGTATTTAAAATTTGCCGAGTATATCAAGGGAGTCGTGTTATATATTAGCGCTGGAAGAGCCTAGACACTTATACTCTTCCACCTTTTATCCTAAGGCGTGACTTGGCCTTAGGATAATTTGTTTTCTAAGTTAACTAAAGGTAAGGTGCTTTGTGGCGTCTGAGTATAATTTATAGAGTGGGTATAATTTGAGGAACGGGTATAATTTAAAGATTGGGTACGGCTTGAGAAGTGGGTATGACTTAAGGATTGGGAGGAGCTATGGCGGACTTTTTTAAAAGGGTGAGTTCGGCAATGCTTTTAAATATATCCTTTTTTACCACATCCAAAGCATTCTCTATTTGTGGCTTGAGTTCTTTGTTTATTGGTTCCCAAGGGTATATAGGATTGAGCGGCATTAAGGTCTATAGGCAGTGCTTTTATCAGTATTCAATATCAATATGAGGCCGTATTGAAGTTGATATTGAAGACGATTTTGTTATTGAACAAATTACTGAATATTAAATCCGGATTGCGTATATATAGAACCTTGGCATTGTAATCAAGCTCCGTACGGCTCTAGGCTTTAGTAGGGCCCTAAAATACAACAGCTCTCTTACCTCCGCTCTCACCACTATCGTCAACTTCGCGATCCTTGGCTTGGCGTAGTTGGTGGTAGCTTATTGGGCTCTCTTTAATCTGCCAAGTGCACAAGAGCTTTGCCGCCACAAGCCCCCTCGGCTATAATATTACTAAGCAGCCGACTCTGCACGCTTAAGGCGTATAAAATTAAGTTTAATATTTATATATTTTAACTTTATATATATTTACCTAATAAATTTAAAATGTGTATATATTGCTTAAAGGCTAAAGTTATCTACCGAGGCATTTATATCTTATTTTTACTACCTTAACTCTAAATTTGTCAATATTCAATAACTTTCAGTATTGAACATATTGTATTGAAATTGAATATTG
>Ga0307507_10000450_pt1 | contig 85695 bp, 45 predicted proteins | sample 7_EM_MG_FD_207223 | JGI IMG/M metagenome (GOLD analysis project Ga0307507, IMG submission 207223) | Populus trichocarpa ectomycorrhiza microbial communities from riparian zone in the Pacific Northwest, United States - 7_EM | ecosystem: Host-associated > Plants > Roots > Unclassified | place...
AGATCATAGCTTGGACGGTAATACCGACGCGTCTACCACCGATTTCCAGCCGGATGATTACGCAGATATTAACTGGAAGCGCCTTCTTGGCTACCATCAACGTATATTTGGCCTCACGGGCTTGCTCCTCACTGCCAGTCGCACACGACTATGATCTGATATAATTGGAGCTTCAATGGCGGTAGGATCGTGGGACAAGGAAGGCATAATTGATATGGTAGATGGCAGTTGAAGCGCCCGCAGAAGGAAGGAACAGGACATACACGGCAGGAAGGTGGCTCAACGCCATGCCAAGACCCGCGATAGGCTTATATTGTGAGCAGAGCGAAAGGAACCGCCGGTAGAAAACGATCTAGGCGTCGCTAGGTAGGTCCTCCTGCATCAACACCATGCCAAGACTCGTGATAGTTACTAAGTACTACACCAGTTGAATTTAGTTGCAACTGTTGCAATATTGATTCAATCAATTCAATCAATTGAGCCCTCTGCTTACAAAGCTTTCAATTCAACCAACTCGAGGTGTCAATTGAGTTGGGTTGAATGATTTGCAAGCCTGGATAACAGTCCTACTCAAATTATCAATTCGCCAGCAGAGGTCTCCTTCCACGTCCGTAATCGTTTACCGGTGTATCGTCCTAATTAGTGATATTCGCTAGCTTTTTGAGACGCTATATATAGGTTTATATTAACTGCGAGCTTCTTAACTACGCTGATACTAAAGAATGGTAGAAATACTCGAATCGGCAGGTCCTATCTAGATCTATTCTCACTAGACGCCATACCAATATAATCTGCTAATGTACAGTAAGTAGAGCGCTTACTACCCTTATTTTAATTAGAAAGACTATTAGATTTATCGGCCGTGTTAAACCCGCTAATAAGCTCACCAGCATGCCAAGCAGCAAATATTAACTTATCTGAAAGGTTATTAACTTTAAGATCTAGTTTAGGAACAGCGGTTTTCTCAAACAGAGTTTTCTCCCCACATGTATATAAGGAGGAGTCCGCGTGGGCCCAATAGGGATCCGAATCGGACGTTAAGCAATGAATAATAATAATAATAGTTTAGGAACAGCGGTCATAGGCTCCCATAAAGTAGGAACGGCAGGAAGGCCAATTCTTATAACTTCTTCGGCTAATAACTCTAGTAGTTTAGTCTTATCTACCTCATCTGCCTTATCCTTAGCAGTTTCGCCGCGGGCTTTAAAAACGGCTCCTAATTCGTTCTCTTTAACATCCTCAATCAGCACTACTGCCTGTTGCGTAGCTACTGAAGCCACTAAAGCCTCTGGAGGCTGTATAACTACTGCCGACAAGCTATTGTGTGTATACTGCGTCACTTGAAAGGATTGTGAATAGGACTTCCAGGCTTGAGGTGCTTTTGGAGGCTTTGGAGGCTTTGGAGCCGAAGACGCATGACGTTTTTTGGGCGACATAAGGACGATATCTTACTGACAATTCAATAATCAAATAGACGGCGACAATATTGAAGCTTTTTGATGAACTACATCAAATATTATAGGCTTCCTGGCTACGTCGCTGCTATTCACTTCAATATCCAAGCGTCAAATGAGGCGCCAGCACCCTTACTGCCGAGCAACCGCACAGACCAGAGGCTCCAACGCCAAGCTCTATACGGTATAGAGCTTCTAGATTGGCTTATGAGCCGTGCATACACGAAAAGTCTATGAAAACTTGCCACACAAAGGATAGAATCAACTTTTCGACAAAAAAGGGTATCGATATCCGCTAACTGATTCTATGGTCTGAGCTTGCTGAGGTAATGAGCCAAAATTAATCTTGATTTTAGTGAGAGTCCGTGCACGCGTTCAAGGGGGAGTAACTGTCTTCGGTGGGTGGCTGTCTTCGGTGGGTGGCTGTCTTCGGTGGGTGGCTGTCGTCGGTGGGTGGCTGTCTTCGGTGGGTGGCTGTCTCGTTGGGTGGCTGTCTCGTTGGGTGGCTAATACGTTATGTTTACTCAATTGCTTTTCTTTGTTTTGCCCAGGATCTTTCTTCTGTTGTTACTTCACGTTGTGCTTCCTTTTCCCATTCCAACTGCTCCAGGCTTGCTCGTGACCGTCAATTGCCGCCAATTGCCCTGTCACTCATCCCGAGCACTCCCTCCAAGTCCTGATTCACCCATCAATCATGCGCTCTCCGACCATCCTCTTCGCTCTGCTTTCCGTCATTGCTACCGTCTTCGCGCAGACGCCCGCTCAATATGCCGCTCAAATTCCTTCCTGCGCAGTAAGGGTTACCATCTTTTGAAATCTTTTAGGGACACGGACGCTTGGCCATTCCACTTCCTTGCCTGTCATCTCTGTTACCAATGACTGGGAAGATCCTTGACGCTAATTAGACCCCTTTCGTGCGCAGGAGACATGCGACAAAGCTGGCATAGAAAAGGCACATTGTAGTTTAACGGATTATGCCTGTCATTGTGCCAACAGTAATACAATCAAGGCTGTAGTGGTGCCTTGTCTCCAGCAAAACTCCACCTGCACTACTTCCGAGCTCACTCGTATGTGTTCCTTACTCTAGCATAGATTTTGGGGCGTCTATTCCTCCACCTACGCCTCAGGATCACTCGCTGTTTCTTGCTGCTTACTCAGCCTACAGAATTTGCTACGCTGGTTGGAGATATTTGTGCAGCTTTGAACACCACCACCATAGCTACTGGGACCGGAAATCCCGTGAGCCCGTCAGCTACTAGCACTGTGATACCCTTCACTGGCGCTGCGGTCCGCGTCGGTACAGCTACTGGGCTGGCCTTGCTTGTTCTTGCTGCAATGGGTGTGTCCGTCTAAGTATAGCTTTGGGCTTGAAATAGCCCATGTGGTCATCTGATGCGAAGCGACTTGGTGTGACTGAGCAATGGCTATATTGGATCTCGTTATCCTTGTTGATCACTAGGTCACGAGAGTGTATACGTAAAATGTTAATAGCTGATTTAGAGCAAGAGGCTGTAATATAAGATTTTCTTGCATGCTTTGCTCTCCGTTCTGTAACAATTGAATACTTCACAGCCTGCACAAGTCTTTGAAGATAACTCCTGCCATTTGCATGGATAAGTGAGCTGAGTTTGAGGCACGATTCGTCTCGTTATTGCCGTACAATAGGTATGGCATCTAAGACCCTTTAGAGCGGAATGTAGGAATCATATTTACAAGAGTATTAGTAGACGGCTTAACAGTGCATGGGATAACCATGTGGGTAAGGGTAGATTATCCTGTGTTTTGAATGTTTCGCCTTAACTTCGCCAGTGTATATATAAATATCTTGTGAATGACCTTACGGAGGATTGGGAGAATTAAAGAGGTTGGGGTCACGGGCCAACGCGTGAAGCGGAAATTGAATCTGCACGTCAGGTGTTTCGCGCGACGGCAACACTTCCTTCAGCAAGCATTTGGAATTATGGAGCACCGGAAATGTTATGTCTTTGCCCAACCCGCCCTTGACGAAAGAGCAGCAAAGCGACGCCGTGTCACTGACGCGTTTACCCAGACATCATGGCCTCTTCGAGAGCATGTCTACCGCCATATCTGGTCTCACCAAGAGCAACGAATCCAGGTCAGCTTGTCACATCTACTTTCTGCATCCACATTTTTTTCATCTGCTTAATCTGTGTTGCTGGACTCACAGATACAGGCTACCATCGAAGAAGCTGATTTGACGACTTTTGAAAATCTTGTATCATTTGTCTCTGCGACCACCGTGGACCATCATCGGCGAGAGCCCTCGATACCTTCTGGTCTTATTGTAGCTGGCCCCAGCATCGCCTCTCACGGGTTTTTCTTTGATCGTCTAGGTCAGAAAGTCACAGCGGATACCGATGCCACCTTTGTTGTTCTCACTTCTGGCGAATGCCCTAACCTCAAGATGCTGCTGAAGAATCTCATCAAAAAGGCCACTTCCAAATTGGATAATGCCGATGAACAAGAGGATCGAGGCGGCACTAGTGCTAGGACTGGTCCCAAGCCACTCGACTATGACCTTGTGGTTCTCCAAGAATGGTATTCTAAAATGCAAACCGATAAGATCATTGTAACAATCCAGGATAGCGAAGCGTTTGATGCTACCCTCCTAGTGGAGATGATTGAACTATTTAGGTATGAAGCAGCTTTACTTACTGGAGTGCGACTAATACGTTTAGTGCTTGGCTGAATCGCATTCCTTTCGTTTTGTTATTTGGCATAGCCACTTCGTCTGAAAGCTTTCAAGACAGGTTACCTGGAACAGCGCTACGATTATTAAGGGGCGAGACTTTCAATGTCAAACAAGCCGATGAAATTTTCGAAAAGATATTTTGCGCTACAATTGACGGTCCGGATGTATCACTACGTCTGGGCCCGAACCTCAGTAGTAGACTTCTTGAGCGGCAGAGAGATCATATCCAAAGTGTGCAGGCATTCTCTGATGCTCTTAAGGTTAGTGTTTAGCTCTCTTCTTGGTAAAATACTCACTAGTTCTAGTACGCGTACATGTCTCATTTTTATGCGAATCCTCTCAGCATATTTTTGAGTCGGCTGCTTGAGTTTGACCAAGTATCGCATGATGTTTTCAAGGCATTACGAAACCTCCCTTCTTTTCGCAGGTATTGGCTTGATTATCTATCAATATCTCTCTCTCTGCTAACTATTAACTGCTGTAGATGGGTTGAAAGCTTGCTCGACAAGGGCGGCGCAAGAAAAGTCCGTCGTTTGCTCGACTCCGACCGATATCTATACGATAACACCATGGAAAATGTTAAAAGCGGCCAGATGGTTATATCTAATCTCGTCGCCGCTACTTCAATCCTGGCGGCAATACGCAACTCCATTCAGAGAACACCATACGTTTCCCGCTCTACTCTCTACGTCAGGGCTGTCTCTGGTGAACTCGATGGATCACCGATCGTCCGTGAGACTCTTTTAATGGTAAAAAAAGCCTCATCGGATCTTTTATATCAAATACTGGAGGTGTTATCGGCCTTGAAGGAGCGCTCTTTCCCCATCGATGTCGCAACATACCAGAGAGAACTTGATAGCCTAGTCAGGGAAAACACCAATGAAACACCACTTAGGAGTCAGCACGATGTTCGGAATAATACCCTTAGAACTACGATTGTTGCACAGAAAGTAGAGCTTAGCAAGCAGAGATCCACACTTTCAGAGCAAGACACTGCCTACTCAGAACTTGTAGGGCGTTTCCACGATGATATTGAGAGTTATTTTACGAATACATTGATCTCGCCCCAAAGTATGGTTCTGTCTGAGGTGTTGCTTTACGATCTTAGGTCACCGCACTCGGAAACTTTCGCCCCTAAGCCGCGTTTTGTAATAGAGCGTTCTCTATCTTCCCCGCATGACTACCTCAACTGCAGTTGCTGCTTCAGTCCAGAAGCAGGAGAGGATGCTGAGGTACAGTTTCAGCTTTCCCAGTGAGAAGAAATGGGTTCGTCTATTAACATGCTACAGAGTATGCTATCTTCTACCCAACCGGCCACCGCCATTCTGTATCAACTTTACCTCGAATCTGGATCGCTGGTGAATGTTAGTGATTTGTGGTCGGCTTTCAACGCGATTGTTGGCGAGGAAGAGTACGAAGCAGAGCCTACGACAATGTGAGTTGGCCAAAGTTTATCTTCGACCTCTAATATACAACCTCACTCCGCGTACGGTTTCACTGATATTGGTGGTATGTCAAGGTCACTTTTCCAGCGGGCATTGGCAGAGCTGAAGTTTCTTGGCCTACTCAAATCCAGTAGGAAGAAGAGTGATCATGTCGCAAAAATGATGTGGAAGGGTTTGTAATAGTGCTACATCAATTATACGTTTGGATGCTTGTGCCATTCCAAGGATCGTTTAATTGTTGCGTGGTTTGGGCGCAACATCGCATAGGGATCCGCAGTTACGGCAAATTCTTGCCTTCTTGTCGGCCTTGAACTTATTTACGGCGTCCTTGATTTGTGTTCCCAGATCGGTGCAGTAGAAGGACGCTTCATGCACTTGTTCGCCACAGTTTTGGCAATACCAGCGAAGACGATCCAACGAGCCAGCGGGCCGGGATTGTTCAAGTACGATCCCAACCGTATTGGCGAAGCGGACGGGATTGTGGGGGGTGTTGGGCGGTAGCAGGAACATGTCTCCTTCGTTGATTGCTATGTCTCTAAATTTGCCCTCATCGACAGTTTTGAGTAGCATATTGCCTTTGTATTGGTAGAACCATTCCGCGGTCTCATTGATGTGATAATCTGTTCGTTCGTTTGGGCCGCCGACGATCTAAGAGAATAAATGAGTGAGCGTTTATACTAGAGCGGATTAAGGATTTTGCAGGGAGTTGCGCACCATGACAGTGACGTCGTCATTGTATACACAGTAATTGTTTACAGGTGGCTTGAGAAGGTGAGAATTCTCTTCAAGCCTGTGCTTGATTAGCGCTTTGAAACAAACGTGCGAGGTGATTCCTGGTGAAGGCTTACCATTTTTGGAGGTTCAATGGGCTGGTAAGAGCTCGGGGCGCGAAGGTGGAGGAAAAGGTACGGGTTGATAGAGGCCCAAAGGCGACAGAAGAGTGCCGAAGTAGTGGGCGGCATACGTGGCGGAGAGCAGGTCGGAAGGACTGCATTGCAAGGTCACGACGTTAGAGCAGGAAGCAGCATGGTGATGATGTTGATGAAGTTGTGAATAAATAGTCGACTTTTGGTGTTGAGGCTTCGGCCACCATTAAATGTCGGATATGCGGGAGATGCGGGGCGAGGAGGCACTGGGCTTTGCAAAGGGTTACAGTCACCTCCGAAAGTTCGTTTACACCCGCCAAGCCCACTAACAGCCAGCATCGCACCCCACCAAAATTTGTAAGAGGTGCGATGTAACACATTTAACCCACTACTTATTGCCTAAAATGGGCAGAAGGCTTGCACCTGAGGTTGTATATCAAATTAGGGTTAGAATTGAAGCTGGTAAGGGGGTGTTAGCTATTGCAAAGGCTATTAACGTATCTCGTCCTACCATTTACAAGATATAATTAAATCTTAACCTCTATAACAAGCCGTACGCGCTAGCTAGTCTTATATAAGGTCGACTAAGGCTACTTTTAGCCTATTAAGAGCTTATAAGTCTAATATTGTTTAGTATTAGGTTTTTATTAACGCGTTACCGGTAATAGAGGCTACTTAACTTTCTTAAAGACTAACCTACTACCTATATTAATAAGATGCAGGACTTCCTATTTAATAAGTTTAATTTTTAAGTCTCTAAAACTACTATTAGCCGCACCTTATTAAGAGCTCGCTAGTTAAGGAAGGCCGTTAAGGCTTATACGGCAGAGAGAAGTTAGGAGCTTTATATATTATGGATTAGTAGATAGGCAATATAGACAGTAGATTAGCTGGTCTTCTTAAATAAGTTAGCTTCTAATAAGAGGATAGGTAATAGAAAGTTTAGCTAGGCGCCAATTAGAAGAGAGTATAAGATCTCTTACCCATTTAAAAGGTTAGAGAGGTAAAGTATCTTACTAGCGCTATTAGTTAATAGATACCTAAGCTACCTTATCTTTTAAGGCTTAATTACAGTAAAGATCTTTAAGCTATTCCTAGAGTAATAGGTTTTCCCTTATTATATACTATATCCTAGGCCGCAATCAATTCTTATTTTAGATAACGCATTAATTTATAAGTTAGCATAACTCCGCAATCTATATAAGGAGCACGGCGTATTACTTATATTCTTACCACTATACTTACCAGATTATAACCTAATTAAGGTAACATTTAAGGACCTTAAGGTATAGATTAAAAGAACTATTAACTAGTAAAGACGTTTAAGAGCTTTAAGGCGTTTCTATACTTTGCTATTAGTTAATTAATAAAAGCTTATATAGAGGCGTATTATAGAAACGCAGGATATATTATTATTATTTATTGCTTAACGTCCGATTTGGATCCCTATTGGGCCCACGCAGACTACTCCTTATATACATGTGGGGAGAAAACTCTATTTAAGAAAACCCCGTGATCCATCTCCCCACCTTTTAGGGCTCGCTTGCGAGTTGCCTACAAGTCACTAGTGGTGCTCTACTACCTTACTTTTTAACCTCCTTGGGAACTACTGCTGCCGTAATAAACCTACGGACGCGCTAGTATTACTGTCAACCGAATATCCATGCACCGATCATAGGAATTGAATAAGGACTCTGTCTATTGAAATGCGGTTCTAAGACCTCTATATATACATATAGGAAAGGTGTAGGAAAGGGAAGACAAGGGGGGTAAGGGGAGTCAATAAAACTGGGGTAGGTAACCAAGTTAATAACCAAGTTAATGACCGAGTCGGTGACCGAGTCAATGAGTAAGTAGCTAAGTTAGGGTAAGATAACCTAATTTAGGTTAACACACCCCCCCAGCTAATTAACTAGGTGGTGATTAGCTGGATATACCTAAATAGGAAATATCTATGGTGTTAAACCAAATAGAAACCATTCAAAAATAGAACTTAATAAGGAAATTGTGCAAATAGGTTAAACAGTACACTTAAATCCAACTACAATAGGGTCTTAATATCAATCAGATTTAGTTATTAAATAAAGCTTTTATACTTCTGCCTTAACAGGGCCTTTGTAAAACCGTTAGCCATTATGTTAGTAGTAGGAACCTACTTAATTATAATTAAGCCTTTCTAAACTTCTTGGCAAAGCCAGTACTGGTGGATATCTACATAACAAAGCTTCGTGTTTAATTAAGGTCCGTTTTTAGTAAGCAGTTAAATTATCTGCTGGTTATTACAGTTAATTATATACTCCTTATCCGTGTGGAGTCGCAGATCCTAAAAGAAGCGCTGCCACTAAATTAATTCTGTAGCTGCGTTTAATAGAGCCTTAAGCTCAGCTTCAGTGCTTAATATTATAACAGTCTTCTGCTTAGTAGAGCGCCAGTTAACTGCTCCTCCAAATAGTGAAAATATAAAGCCTTTGGTGCTCTTCTAACTAATAGGATTATTGCTAAATATAGCGTCACTTACTCGGACAACAATCTAACTTCCAATATTCCTGCTTAAGTATTTAATTGCAAGGGTTTTCTTTTAATATAGGTACGCAATCGCTTAATTAACTGCGGCTTTGTGCAGAGGCGACAGATTGTAAAGGAATTCTAAGAGCTTGCTTAAGGCTTAAGCGGCGTCAGGTCATATAATGCAAGTGGCGTAGAGTAGCGATCTGACCTTCCTTTAATATATATAGACCTGCTACTCAGAGGCCTATTCTGGATTAGGCAAGAGATCTTCCGTACTTATTAGTGTATATACTGGATAAAAGTCTTTTAGATGGAAGGTACTGGCGATCTTGTTAATATAGGAATCCTAGCAGAGCCAAAGCTTCTGTTAAGGTTAATTATAAAGGACTCTAATTCCTAAGAACTAGGTTAGTTCTCCTAGGTTCTTAATCTTGTACTTTATTATTAGCTATTCCTTAAAGAGTTAAAGCTTTAGTAAGTCTTCTGTGCGGTAGGCTGCCACAATGTTATTAATATAGAAGAACATGATTAGCTAGTCGTTGTAAAATAGACACAATTCTCCATTAACTGCCGTCAGACCTAGGGATGTTAGTGTAGTTAAGAACTCATTAAGCCAAAGCAGTGGTAATTGTCAGAGGCCGTATAAAGCTCTTTAAAGAAGCAGACACCTGCCCTTCTGTTAAAAGCTATCTAGAAACTTAATATAGACTATCTTATTAATAAGGCTGTTAGCAAAGGCGTTAACTATATCGCACTGCCAAGTCTCCAAATTAAATGCAGCGACAATCGCCATTATAGCTCTAAATATTTTAGCTGCAAGGGTTGCTACATATGTGTCCTTTTTACTAAGTTGTTATAAGTCACCTTATACACAAAGACGGGCTTTAAATTTAACTAAATATCCATCAGTGTTAAACTTATAAGTAAACACCTAGGTAATGGGTATAACGTCAAGCAATACCATCCGTTTAACGGACTCAAATATCCCTTGCTACTTAAGATTATTGTATTCCTTATTAGCGGCTTCCATAAAGCCATCTTTATATAGGTAAGCTTAAAGCTCCTTCCAGCTGCATAGTGGTAGTAAAAGCTTATTGCAGTATAATTGCTTCTAGTAGTGTCTAATTCCGGTAGCAAAAGCTCCATAGAGGGTAGGAAGGGTATCTAATTGCTTAATATCTATTAGGTAAGCTACTCAACGCGTTAAGAGCTTCCTAGTTCTTCTACCTTTTACAACATTAACATTACCTATATCACCTATAATCTCCTATCTTGGACGGGCTTCTTCTTCAGGAATAAGTTTAAATTAGGGTCTTTAATTAATTAAGGAACTTAACGGCTCTATATTTATAGTATTTAATTAAGGCCCTGGCGTCTCAGCTAGGGTAGGGAGGCCGGGTATAGAGTTGTCCTTTAAGGCTTAAGGGCTAATTATGTTATTATCTTAATTTTTATCAGCATCTACCTATTAACTTCCACTACTATCCGCCTTATCTTCCTCATCTAACGTCTCGTCTAATATCTTATCAAGCTCTTCCTAAAGCGTCCTATTACTATTTAATATATTAATTACATCTAAAATTTAATTAGCGCGTTTTTGGAGCAGACCCACAAGATCTGGCTGACTGTTGTTATAGAGCAGTTGCTCATTAAACGTTATATCTCTTATTTGAATCACCTTCTTTTTGCTAGGTATATACACCCTATAGATATTTGTTGACTAGTACCCAACTAGGTATCCAATATAAGCCCTTAGCTTAAGCTTTCATATACGCGGGATGTTGTATTTAAGCGGGTAAGCTCTACAGCCGTATATTTATAGGTAAGCTATATTCGGCTTTAATGGCGAGAACCCTAGTGCTAACTAAAGCTTCTTAAAAGGTGTCATCCAGCCAAGCTAGGCGTTTAGTGTCCAATTAATTAAATACACTACAGCTCTAGTAATTTCTGGCTATAGCTCTTCTAGTAGTTAAGCTTCAATTCGCATACAACAAGACTTAATAATAATTACCCCCCTAGAACATTCAGTAGAACCATTCTAAGACTTTATATATGGGGCTGATTTCTCTAGTAATATTCCTTTTTAAGTCCTTTAAGCGTCAAATTCATTACCTAGGGACGTTTCGCCATTAATTCAAATCACTATAATCTTAAAGTCATATTAACGCTCCACCTTATTTAAATATCATATAATTGCTTATATTATCGACGACTTATAGGCAAAGGTCTCTACCTTGTTTATACGCAGATATTCGTTATAGAAATATATCATCTAGATATAACCGTTATACGCCATAATCTCTGGAAATAAGTCAATATATACTTAGTAGAAGGGCCTGGTTGCCTTACTAGTAGGTGTTCTTCTTAATACAATTTTATAAGCCTTGCTGACTGCACAGGTCTTATAGTCAATTATTGCTGGACCTCAAAGTTTCGCACTACCTGCTTTTTGGGGTAAATGCTTAATTACGTTAGGTCCTGCATGGCCCAATCTCTTATACCAGAGTTCGCCTAATACTTCCTAATTAGGAAGGGGGTCTTACAATTAGATTATAAATAAGGCCTTGCTTGGGGTCCTTAGTTGTAGCTCATTATACTTAAGTGTTAATTGGTTATAATGGCTCTCGCAAAAGGCGAACATCTTATAATTATTCTTATAATACAGTAGGTTCTTTTTATTGTCCCACCATATATTCTTCTTATTGAACTTCTTCAGGCAGGCTAAATTTGTATAAAAGGCTGGTACATATACTATGTTAGCTAGGAAGAGCTCCCTAGGACCTAATGGCGTCTAGATAGTAATTACTGCCGTCCCTATACCCTCAATTGGATCTATGCCCGTTCCGGCATATACGAAGTTACTACTTAGTTGGAGCTTGTCAACAAATCTTAATTAATCGTTAATAACGTGTATAGTAGTTCCGCTATTAAGAATCACGCTGTCGCATAGCTTATAGTCAGTGCCTGCTTTATAAGCACCTATTTAATGTATAGCAAAGGTACTAAGGTTATCCTTTTAATCTTAATCTGGGCTCTATACAGCTTCCTTTTCTAGAGCTTCCTTGCTTAAAGCCTGCTGTCTTATCTTCTTAATTTTTGACTTAGTCCAATCTAAGGCATTAGCAATCTTTTCCTTAACCTTCTTAGCCGTAGCTTTATCTAATTTCTAGTCCTTTGATTAAACTAACTTGTTAATATAAGGACAATCTTGGAACCAGTAAACAGCTCCATAGTAGCACATTGGGGTATCTTTCTTCTGTGCCATCCTAAAAGGGGTAGTAGTAGGGGCCTTGTCCTTAGGAGCCTCGTCCTTAGGAGCCTTATTAATTAGCTTGCCCTAAAAGCTCACTGCATTAGCACTAAATTAAGCTCTATTCTTCTGCTAGGCAGTCTCTAATCTTTAATAGTTCTAATAGATTTCAACCAATCAAGATATAGATAACACGTGGTCTTTAGCCCAGTCATATTTGTTAAATTTAACCCTCCACATTAAGGCCCAATTTGGTAATACTGGCTTTACCGCTATTAGAAAGTCTCTAATTGCTTAGTCGCCTTTTATATCCAGCAGCTTAATCTTTTTACAGTTGTTATACGTCTTCTCCCACTACTATAGCCAGGCCTTGAAGTTCTGGTTCTTTGGGCCCTTTTTAACCTTGGCGTATTAAGTGGATAGGTAGAGCTGACGTGCTATATCTATAGGGGCAACTCTCTCCTTAAGAGCCACCAGGGTATCATATACTGAGTTAATACCCAGTATATAGGTATTAAGGTTCCTGGTCACTACACTAGTAATATAGCTTTGTAGAGAGGTCAAAGCTATCTTCTTCTTCCTATATTCCTTCTCTACTATCTTATGTCTCTTACGGAGAATTCAAAGCTCATCCTTCTCGTCCTTAGAGAGAGTTGCATAGGAGGTTATTTCTACCTTCACATCTTAAGGCCTAGGAAAGGCTGGTTTAGTTAGTTAGGGCAACGCATCCTTTTTAGTTAAGGGGTTGACGTATTCCTATATGTCTCCTATTCAAGCTCGAAGCCTAATAAGGTCAATCCATTCATCCCAGTTAGCTTAACTTAATAATATCACCGTCGTGGTGATGGTCTGGGTAGGTTAAGAAGTTATATTAAAAAGGTGCTTATAGAAAGAATGAAGGATTTAATAATAAACAGCAATTTAATAAGGGGTAGAATTAATCAAATAGCTTAATTAAATCAATTAGTTAAACAGGGGCAATATAGCAAGTAACCTAGGCTCATAACTGTTAACCGAATATCCGTGCACCAATTATAGGAATTAAATAAGGACTCTATCTATTAAAATGCGGTTCTAAGACCTCTATATATATATATAGGAAAGGTATAGAAAAGGGAAGACAAGGGGGGTAAGGGGAGTTAATAAAACTGGGGTAGGTAACCGAGTTAATAACCGAGTTAATAACCAAGTCGGTGACCAAGTCAATGAGTAAGTAGCTAAGTCAGGGTAAGATAACCTAATTCAGGTCGACAATTACACACTGTACTCTACTCCTGTAGAGTTATTAGGGGGCGCCTATTACTCGCCCCTTTACCTTCTATTGCTATTTCCTTTGCAACCCGGAACTGGTCTAGTATATTTTGGCCAATAAGCCACCGGGTAGCCGCCTTAAGGCCTTTCTATATTAAGAGTAGTGTATTATAGTTTTCTATGCCAGCTGCTGAGAGCATTGCTTCTTAGCTAGTGCGTAAGGGGCATAACAGTATTACGTATTTTGGTGTCTGTCTTAGCCAGCTATATTCGCACCTTAGGCTACCTACTAGAACGCCTACCCAGTAAAGCCAATCTTTTAGTCCTATTATTCCTGTCCTTAAGAGTGTTGCCATTATATTTTCCGCCTTTATTAGGCCCTTTTGGAGCCCTTAGGTATTTACCCCCTATAGCGTTACCTATGCTATAGCTTAGGTTCCCCTTGCCTAAGTCTACCTCTGTACCTTTAACTCCTATTTATCTCTCCAGCGTCAGTCCAACTAGTATTATATTACAGTAGATGGTTTTCTAGTACTCTTTTATGCTCTACTTTAGCTCCTTTCTCTCCCTTACTATTATTTTTACTAGCCTCTTACGCGTCTTCCTTCCTCCTTTATATAGGCCTGGGCCCTAGTGCCGTACTATTCTTCTTCTGCTTTCTCTACCTATTTTTCTAATATATCTTCCCTACTTTGGGGTTATTGGTTCCTTCTCCTATAGGGCACCCTAGGGTCCCTCTATAGTTTGTTTAGGCATGTCTTAATATACTTTATAACGTTAGAGTTGCGTTCCTTTTACACCCTTTATATTACATTGGCTTTAATATATAGTTATAGGGGGGGAATATTGGCTTCCTTCTCAAGCAGTGCTGTGGCCGTTTGCTTATACCTACCTGTTATACTCCTAAGGCAGGCTATTTGGACCTTTTAGAGTGGTTTAAGGAGTAATTTAGGGGGGCCTTTTTTAGTTTCTCTAGTGGCCCAAATGCTAGATCTATACGTTATGGTTAGCCGGATAACTGCTATATATAGTAGGCGTGACCTCTGGAAGCATAAACCCTATATAGAATTAACGATCCTGGATATGGCAATATACTATACTTGGCCCTTACAGGCCGCTTGCGCCGCATATACGCTCCACTGGAGCTTGCTATTTACCTACACTCCTAATACCCTTAGGCCTTAAACCGGTTGACCCCTAAAGTCTTAGATATAGATTGTATACTAAAGATCTACAGATTAGTTACGTTTTTTTATAAAATAGATTAGCTGGTATTTCTTTAGTGAGAATTAGACTCCATATCGTCTTGCCCATTCTATATAGGTGTTATAGGCTTTCTTTAGTGTCCTACAGTTCTCTGCGGCTGTTGGCCTATATGTAATTAGGTTTATGTTATTAACAAAGCCTATCCCCTAGGTTGCCCCTTCCTTAAAGGTGTTAAGTAGGTTGCTTATAAAGAAGAGGAAGAGTATAGGCGATAGAGGTAATCCTTATGGTATTCCTGTTATAACTGTAATAGGGGGGCTCTGGTATCCGCTAAAGACTAGTAATGTTTCTTTCTAGCCTATAAATCCTTAAATAAATTAAATAATCCATTCTAGGAAGCCCTTTGCCCTAAGGATGTATAGGAGACGCTTATAGGGTATATTATTATAGGTGCCGCTAATATCTAGGCTAAGTATTAATACTACAAAGTCCTTTTTTATAGCCCATATAGTTTTAATGGTAGTAGCGAGTAGTGTAAGTACTAATAGCGTTAAGCGATTCTTTCTTGCCCCCATTTAGCTTTATGGTAGTAGGGCGTGTTCCTCTGCCATATCTGCTATATAGTCCGCTATAACCTTTTTTAAGATCTTGCTTAGGGTGTTTTCTAAGGCAATAGGGCGGTAGCTTCCTGGGATTAAGTAGTCTACTTTACCTTCTTTTTATAAGATAATTGTTGTTATAGATCTTCTAAGTTATAGGTAGTAGCCTATTGTAAAGCATACTCTAGCTACGTCTGCAAGCTAAGGTGCTATAAGTGGTCCACAGGTCTTTAGGGCTTTATTTAGGATCCTATCTAGTCCTAGTGCTATGTTATTTAAGAGGTGGCTAATAGTTCTGGCCATTTCTTTAGTTATTATGTCGCTGTTGACCCTTAGGTAAGTTATTAGTGTTTTACTAGTAATATTGCTAAGGTCTACTAGAGCCGGTTAAGGGAAAAATTTTTCTATAAGGATTTTTACCTTCTTGTTATTATTGCTTATGGCCTATAGTTTGCCTGCTCTTTATAGGGGTGGTAGGTATAGATCTTCTACTAGGCATTCTGCCTTTTTCTTTACCTATTTCGCTATGGTCTAAAGGCCCTTGTTATAGGGGAGACTTAGGTTAGTAGTGTGTTTATTTATAAACCATCTTTAGTTATTCCTTGCTTCTTTTCTTAAGGTATTCTTTAGCTGGTTTCTTGTGTCTTTATATTATCTCTTATCCTTAGAATTGTGGCTGCTTATATATTTCCTCCTTGCTTGTCATTGGCTGGCTATAAGGGCTGCGTACTGTGCGGACTATATATATCGCGTATAGGGGCCTGGTTTTAAAACTAGGTAGTGCTCTTTTAGCCTACTTTTAATTGCTGCCTAGATCCTTTCTAGTCTTTAATTAATTTCCTTGGGGGTAGCTAATAAGCCTTGCTTGTTTGGTATTAGGTGGATTTCTTCTAGGTCTTAGAGTTGTTATTTAATTATATTAAGGAAGCTATTTATATTAAGCTTCCTTATTGCGTATCTTTTACTATTTGGTTGCGCCTTGATGTTTAGATCTAGTTATATCTAGATAGGGATATGGTCTAAGGTAAGTGCCTATTCTTCTTTAGGGGAGCACCTTTTGAGTCTTTGGTATAGGTTTTCGTCCATAATTATAAGGTTAATTATACTTTTGGCAGTGCCCTATTGCCATATAATTGCACCTAGGGGGGTAGCTAGCTTAAGGCCCCCGTTATCTATAGCTCTTAGTAGGCACTCTACCTGTTAATTGGCAGCAACATAGATGCCCCCCTACTATGGGTAGTGGAGGTTTATATCTCCTAGTAGGATGGACTCCGTGTGTTCAGTTTCTAGCAAGCTTATTATAGATATAATATTCTCTGTCTATACTACCCCTTTAACCCTAGGGTTATAGACATTAATAATTTGTACTAGTCCCCTATATGTCTAGATGGTTATAACTATAATATCTGGGTTAACTGCCTGCTATGACTATAAGGTAAGGCTGATATTTTTGCTGATTATAAAGTATACGCGTGTGGCTGCTTTTGGTTTATATAGGAGCTGGAATCCTTAGGGGCAGTATGTTAATTGTGTATAGGTATTATAATACGGCTCTTATATAGTAAGAATATGGTGTTTCTCTAGGTCTAGACTGTCTAGTAGGGGCCTTACTAGACGGTGGTTCGTATTGCCGCAGTTATACTATATAATAGTTAAGTGGTAGACCCCTAGTGGGGTTTTTTTGCCTTTCCTTTACTCCTCGCTTCTTCTGTTTCTACTTTCTCTAAAATATTCAAAACTTCTATTTCCTGTGTTTGCTCCCTAGCCACTACTTATTTTATATAGAGCTTTCTATTTCTGTGTCTTGTGTTCCTACTAGCCTTTCTAAATTTAAGTCTATTATTACCTCTGGTTCTTCCCCCGTTCTCGCCGGTTAGCTATATACCCCTTATAAGCTAGCTGTGTGTATTATGTTTGCCATATTAAATCTAATTCTTAATTATCCTGGCCTTAAACTTGCTGTAGCTGTCTATAGGGGTCTTTCTACTAGGTGTCCTCTCCCTTGTGTTTTATATGTCCCTTATATCCCTATTTGGTCTAGTAATATCGCGCGGCGTCACTTTTAGCCTGTTAAGGCTTGGGATAGCTGGCTTAGCCCCCTAGTATTAAAGGTAGGAGACGCTAGGAAGACACCTGCGTCCCCCTAGCTTATTACCTATTGTTTCCATTTATATAACCTAATATGCAGTTGTTCCTATAGCTGTTAAGCCCTTTCCTTCTATCTTCTGTATTTAATGCAGTCTTCTCTCTCCTACGCCTTATGTGTGCTTCGGTAACAGTTCACGCATTTTATTTAGTCTTAATTTGTATATTGTCTTATATTATAGGGGCCTGCACAGTGGCCGCAGCACACCTATACTGCGTATGTGGATTAGGTGTGTCCCTATTATATATAGCAATAATATTATTCTAGGCGTAGTCTATGGTTGTAGAGCCTTGTATTATATATAAGGCTATTTATAATTATTCCTTTTTGGATAAGGAGTTTTTGCATTCCTGGTATATATACACTGATAATAAGGGAGCTATGCGTTTGTTTATTATTTCCCTAGCAAGTCTCTAGCGCCCCTTATATCCTCTTATTGTTCTTATTATATGCTTAGTTTATATTTTCCTATTAAAGCCATTAGATCTGGGTAATTATAAGTCCTGGTATAAGGCGTTCCGTTTATTTTACTATCTCCTATATAGTTACTATATTATCTGCCTGGTGTCCCCTTTCTACCCTAAGGCTTATGGGAACCAATAGGACTTTAACTAGGTAATCTTTATAAAGCACTTTTATGCCAATATGCTCTTCTAGCCTATCCCCTACCCTTACAGCCCGTTCCTTTGCCTATTAGTCCTTTAGGGTAACTCTAATGTCTCTACTCCTAAGGTGTTAGACTGCGACGGCGTTATAGACCTCCTTATGAATCTTTGTAAGAACTTCTATTTCTAATTATCCCCTAAGTTCCTCTACCTTTTCTATATTTGGTCGTATTGTGATTATATACCCAGTTATTGTCTTTAGGGGGGTAGGTTCCCTATGCTATAGGAGCACAGCTATAGTGGCCTAGGTGCGGTTCGCCTATTAGAGGGGGTTTTATTTATCTTTAATTTTGTTTAGCCGTTAGAGGATTTAATTAAGGGTTTGCTAGAGGGGCGCCTAAGGTTTACTGGACTAGAGCCATTCTACTAGCTATATTAGTTTGTAATAGCTAATAGATGCTCCCCTATAGTTCCGGATATTAGACGCGTCTAATAGGCTTTGTATTTTATTAGATGCCTTCTTAATTGGGGTATTTCTACTTTCTAGTGTAGTATTCGCCCGTCCTTGTTGTTGTTATGGGGGCCATTGTTAGGTATAGGTCTGGCGGTTACGCACGACTGCGTACCACCGTCGTTCCACCTATGCCTCCCCTGTAATATATGCATCTCAGGGGATTATCAGGGTGTTTTTTAGGGTTCTTTTAGTTGGTTTGGTCTTTTTGGGCCAGGTGCAGCAAGAGCTCCAAAAGTCGAATCCTAGTGGTGAAACGCAGGATATATAGTTTAAATCTATCTACTGCCTTAATAGCTTAAAGGCAGAGATCTTGCCTCTTATTCTTGCTAATATTCCTATTGTGATGGTGCTGGGGCACCGCTACCTGCTATACTCAGTGGACCCTGACTCCTGCCAACCAATTAGGATTTTCTATCCCTAGGATGGAAAATCGCCATTAGCTCGCTTACTACTAGCGCCTTGGCGACCCCTTTATATCTTGCCAGTCTCTAATAGACTTCTTTTTCTCCTTAGCTTAGTATTTTTGTATAGTAGTAATCTATAAGCTTCGGTTTAGAAGTATTTGTATAAGCCCATTACACCTATCTTAAAATTATACTCCTCCTATATCTTATTAGTTATACCTTTACCCTCCCCTTTTAACGCCTTTAACATATTAATATTCCATATCTCCTGTATTAACCTTACCTTAATTAGCTTAAGAATCTCCCTCTATTACTTTTTATTAAACTCTAGCTGGTCTATAAGCTATTTAAAGAAGAATCTAAGTAGCTTAACTAGGTCTATCTCTAACTAAATAGGGCTAGAATTATAAGACTAATTAACTATTAGATATAAATATAAAGGGTAGTATAGAGGGTATATAGGGAGCTAAGGTTAAGGTTAAGGCTAAGACTTAAGCTCCTTAACTAGCTAAGCTTTAATAAGACTACTAATAGTCTTATCCTTCTCTTTTAGCTACTCTATCTTATTTTTATGGCCTTTTTTTTCTAGTTTATAAGCTAAATAATAATATTCTATAAAGGCTAATCTATAGTAAACTCTCTATTTAATAGCTTATAGTTTTAATATACTAGATTTTCTAAGCTAATAGGATAATAATAGAGAACATAATCTGGTAAGGTTAATAATTAACTATTACGCTAATATATTGTAGAATAGTTACTATAGTGCTTATTTAAATAAGACTACCTATTAGCTATTCTAGGGACGTAATTACCAGTATCTTCCTTAGTAGCAAGTAGCTTAGGTAAATTATTAAGTTAAGCTTATATAGTAGTCCTTCTGTCAGGTAAAACCTAAGTAGATAGTTATATAGCCGCAAGGTACAGGCGACCCTAGGGCGACTTAGGGGTGACTCGCCTATAAGGTATGTGCAGGGCATATACCTAGGGAAAACCCTTCCTACCTTGCACACAGACTCCTCCTTTTCCCTTAAGGATTCGTCTGTATATACAATATACCCTATTATTCCATTATTGAGCTCCCTATCCACATCCTTACCTTATATTTAAATCCTTACCAATCCCCTTAAGAGGATAGCCGGTTTAATTTTTCTATAATGCCTCTAAAAAGAAAACCAACACCTGCACCTAATGGTAATACGCTAATAATATAACCGCCAAACACCTTAGGATCTAGTACAGACAAAACCGCTAGAAATATACTAGTAGAATCTAAGCCACCTTCCAAGCCTTAAAACGGTTAGCTACCTACAAACACTAGAGACTAGTTTGACTTATATATGTAGGCTTAACAGGAGCTTAGTAAAATTACTAGTGTCCTACCAAATACTACTAACATAAAGGAGCTAGACGAGCTAGCTAAGAAAATAGCTAACTTATAGAGTATTATTAATTCAATAAAGCCCTCCTGTCGCCTCTCTAATAAAGAGCATAAGTTATATAGCAAATATATACGCCGAATAAATCTCAACGCCCTAGTTAAGAAGTTACCACCTAATATTAGCGGTACTACTTAATAGCATTTTAACCGCTAGATCGCCGCAGTTAAAAACCAATTTAAGGTTAATAACACTAACTACAACTATAAGCAACGCACGCGCTAGGCTATTAAAGGTCTTATAAAAAAGAAAATAATCGCCTAACTAGTTTATTACTGGCTAGGCACTAAAGATAAAGGTCCTTTACTATAGGATAAGTTTAAGACTATAGTCTAAGACTAGATTAGGAACCCTATAGTAAGACGCTTTAATAACGCTACTATATACTATACGGCTGTTATAAAAGAGAACTAGAGGTTTAATATCTTCCTAGCCTATATATATAGCTTAGAGGACCTCTTCTTATATACCCCTTTTATTAATCCTAAGTAATAGGTAGACTTTTAGTTCTTATGTCTCCTAGCCTACCTATAAGTAGAGCTCTTCCGCTAGAACTTTGCCTAATGGGTAAGAACCGCTAAGGACCTCTTTAATAAAATCCGCCGTGTAGAGTAATTACTTAATACTATAAAGCTTGTAGAAGACCGCGTAAGTGGTAGCGGTAAATTATTATATATAAAGCGTGGTCGCAGTATAGGCTCCATAGAGTTAGGTTTAGGGAATAGAACCTAAAAAGGGCGATACTTTAAGTAAACGTCTAGGGAGAATACCTAAAAGCTAGAGGGCTTAGGGGACCCCCTAGACGCTAGTACTATATACGCGAGTTAAAAGAGACCTATTGTTAGCGACTCAGTCAATCGAGGCATAAGCACGGCATGAGGGACGCGCAAGCCTGTACAATTAGTAGTCTATAAACGAGGATCCAAAGCTAGAGAAAGGAAGGGAGAAGAATAGCAGCGCTGTGCGAAGTTTTATACGGTCCTCTAGTCATGTGGACTTACGTAACTCGGCGTCTACTATAACGTCTACCATAATCCACCGTTTTTCACCAGCGCCGTAACATTACCCCCCCCCTCCGAAAAAGCCTGCCCTTAGGCTTTATATGTCCGTATTATGTCCGTGGGGTGTTCTTATCTGTATGCTTAATAGGTAGCTTATTATCTTCGCTATACCAGCACTCCATCCACTTGTTTAGATACTTCGGGGGTCCTAGCTTATTAGGGTATTGGTTATAGAATTCTTTAAGCTTCTAGGAGCAACCTATAAAGTTCCAGGCGGGGTACTAGGTTAGGTCTGGATCGTAACCTTTCTATTAGATACGGTATTTTAGCGTTCCTTATACTAGTTTACAGGCTAGTATTTTATTAACTTCCTATTTGTTGTCGCCATTAACTTAAATCGGCAGTGGAGGCTCATTCTTTTGTCCAGGTAGTAGGTTATTTGCAGCTTTCCATAGCTTATCTGGTAAGAAAACAGGGTAGACTTTAATTAAGTCTGGGAGTTTAACCTTATATAAGTTGCCTTCTTTATTAAGGATCTTATACGGTCCTGCTATCTTATAGTCTAGCTTACGGCTAGGCCGTTCTGTCTTTTAGTTCTTTGTTATAACCCAGACCTTATCGCCTATAGTAAAGTCAGGCTCGCGCCTATACTTATTTACCTGCTATTTTATTAATTTCTAGGCCTTCTCTAGGTTCTTGCGGGCTACTATCTATGCTTCTTCTAAGCGTTTAGCATATTGCTGTGCTTCCTTATAAGATAGTTTTTCGCGTACGGTCTGTGGTTCTTCCGGTCTCTTCTAGTTAAAGCTTATATAGGGTAAGTATCCCATTTCTAGCTAAATAGGTGCAAACCCCATAGAGTTATAGGGTAGGGTTGCCTGGGCGTAGTTTATTATAGGTAGTAGTCCGCTCTAGTTATCCTAAAAGTAGTTAATAAAGGGCCGGAGTCTCTAGTCTAAGTACTAATTTACAATCTCCGTCTAACCGTCTGTCTGGGGGTGGTATACCGTAGAGAGCTTTAGCCTAATACCTAGGATCTAGGTAAACTTGTTCTAGAAGGTTAATATAAACTACAGCCTATAGTTGGATACGATAGTATCTAGTAGTCCGTAAATTCGGTAGATATAGTAGATATATAGTTAGGCCGCCTCTTTAGCATTAATATTCTTATAATAGGGGATTAAGAACGGGCGCTTGCTAAAGCGGTTAACTAGGATTATAACTATATCATATCCGTCACGGTCCGTAGGTAACTTGTGGAAGTCTATAGAGATATACTGCTAGGGGCGTTCTGGTATTGGGAGTGGCTTTAATAGCCCTAGGGTCTTATCTCGTGGAATTATAGACCTATGGCAGTTGTTACAGTTCTATACATAGCGGTTAATATCCATAACCATTCCAGGCTAGTAGTAGCGGTTGCTAATAATTCTATAGGTTTTATTTTTTCTAGGATAGGCCATAAAGACCTAAGTATATACTTTGGCAATAAGCCAAGTCCGTAAATTCTGTTCCTCTACTACTACTAGCCGTTCCTAGTACTTAAGCAGTCCGTTTTTAAGGGACTATAGGCTAGTAGCATTCTTTACCTTTTCACGGCACTCCTGTAGAGAAGGGGCCGTACAGTTTACCTACAGTAGTTTATTAATAAGGTCAAGTTCCATAGAGTTAACGGGGCATATCTCAGCGTTTAAAGGGTCCGTATTTAGTTCTGCCTATATCTAGGGGTTAAGGTGCTCTGGTTATAGTAGTGCCTAGGTCTATAATAAGATCTTTATAGCTGCCTGGTTACCTAGGTCCTATTTACGCCTTATAAAAGCATCTATACGGTTTATAGCGCCTGGTCTATATATAATTAAGAAGTTAAACTAAGATAGGATATCCACCTAGCGTGCCTAGCAGGCCGTAAGGGCCTTAGTTGTTATAAAGTATTTTAGGGCCTTATAATCCAAAACTACCTTAATAGGCTTAGGGGTCCCCTCTAGCTATATACACCAGTGCTAAAAGCTAGAGATAATAGCCAGCATTTCTTTATCATGGATATAGTAGTTCAGCTCAGCATCTATTATAGTCTTTAAATAGTATGCAATAGGGTGCCATTCTCCATCTAGTTACTTCTGGGAAAAAATACCGGCTATTACACCATCTAAGGCATTAGTTTTTAGCATTAAGGGCCGTTCTAGGTTAAAGTGGGTAAGTAGGGGAGCCAATACCAGCCGCTTTTTAAGCTTATTAAAGGCCTGCATACATATGGCGTTAAAGTGGAATGGCTGGTCTTTCCTAGTAAGGCGGTTAAGAGGCTAGGTAATCCTGCTATAGTTCTTAATAAAGCATTAGTAGAAGTTATAGAAACCTAAAAATAATTATACCCCCTTTACGGTCCGTGGGGGTGTCTACTAGTTAATTACGGCCGTTTTCTCTAGGTCAGCCTTAATTCTATCTATACTAATAATAAAACCTAGGTACTTTATACGCTTAACACTAAATTCTAACTTCTTAATATCGGCCTAGAGACTAGCCTTACGGAGCCGTTATAGGACTTTATAGACGTGCTCCTTGTGTTCCAGCTCGTTCTTAGAGTAAATTATAATGTTATCTAGGTAGGCTATATAGAAGTCATTAAGGTAGTTAAAGAGTACATTGTTTATATACCGCTGGTATATAGCTAGTCCGTTAGTTAGTCCAAAAGGGAGTACCTTGCATTTATACATTCTGTAACGGGTTTAAAATATAGTAAGCTCCTTAGACCTAGGGTCTATCCTAATTTAGTAGAAGGCCTGGCGGATATTAAGCTTTATAAAGACCCTAGCTCTACTTATTTAGGCAAGAGTCTTATCAAGTAAGGGTAGTAGATAGCAGTCCTTACGGGTTATATTATTTAGCTTATAGTAGTCAATACAGAAGCGCAGTCCTCCATTTAGTTTTTTAGCAAAGAGAATAGGCGAGTTAAAAGGGGCTTGGCTAGGCTTAATAAAGCCCTTATTAAGGTTGTCAATAAGGTACTGCTTTATAGCCTATAATTCAGCAATAGACTATAGGTAGAGAGGGCTAAAGCTAAGGGTACTTTCCTTGCCTTGATCAATCTCGATCTTATAGTTATACGGTCAGTAAAGCGGAAGTATATCCAACGCTGCCTTGGAGAATACGTCCTTGAATTTCCAGTGTTAATTAGGCAGTTTTTGTTCTATTAGTTCCTTATCCATAAGCTCGCTTTCCTATCCGCTAAGCTCGCTTTCCTTTTCCTTAAGCATTCAATCAATTTCGTATAGGCTAGTTATAAAGGCAATGGTATTAGGCTAAACCAAGTTCTGGTAGAATCCTATAGCGCCAATACAGCAGATATCGACTAGTAGGAGGTCCGTAGGTTTCTTTACAGACGCTCATCAGGCCGTATTTTGCGGTATAGGGTATATAGTCTTCCTTAGCTTATGTTCTATTTTCCATAAGTTATCCTTCCTGTCTATTAGCTTAGTATGGCGTCCAATATCCCTGGTTTTCCTTTGGGGCTGCGTAGGGCCTAGGTTCTCTATAGGGGGCTTAGCTAGGTTACTACTAACTTCCTAGGTCTTTAGTGCGGATAGCGTAATATATACAGTCTAGGGGCGGCATAGTATATAGATCTATTAAGGATTAAGACGTACATCCTTCTTAAAGGCCTGGTCTTTGCGCATAGCATTAGCCTAGTAAATAGTATTAATCTAGGGCTGTATAAGGTTTTCTATTATAATACTGATTTCTTTTATAAAGGAAGGGGTTAGGGGTAGGGTTTTAGGCTAAATAAGCCGTCTATTCTATACGTCGAGCTATAAGCCTAAATAGGCTAGCCATTTTCTCCCTATAATTATATCGTGGCTCCTAAGGTCCGTAATAAGAAAGGGGACGTTATACTACCTTTATCTATTAATACGGAGGTAAATCCATAAGATAGTCGTAATAGGTGGCCCTATTTGTCCATTATACCCGCAAATAGGAATTAGTTTGGGCAGTTCTTTAAGGGGTGCATTTAAAAAGTCAGCCAGCTTTATGGTACACTGAGTGTCTATTAAGGCAAAGGCATTTGCTCTAAAGTTAGCTAAAGCAGAGGTTAAAACTTAATATCTATTACGGAATAAAGTATAAGGAATAGTATAGCTTCTTCCACTAACTAGCCGACCTAGATTAATATGTAATATATTAATCCCTTTTAACCCTAGAGAGGAGTTTTCCTCTAGGGTTCCTTTTTTTCCAACTCCATACTGTCCTCCTAAATTAACAGAACCTTACCCGTTTTTACCTTTGTCTAGCAATTCTTTGCAAAGTGGTCTTTTTGGCCGTATAAAAAGCAAGCTCCTTAATTACTAAGGGCCTATTTATAGGGGTTGTTATATGTAGGCCAAGTGTGCGCCAGACCCATAGTAGGACTAGCTATATAGCTAGCTGCTAAATTAACAGCGGGCTATATAGCTAGTGCTGCAGGAGTTACAGATTATACTAGGGTGTTATAGGCCGTTTATAAAGTGCTTGCAGTTTAGTTTGGAGAGTTTCTAGCTTTATACCGCTTAGATTATGCCTTAATTTAACAAAGGCCTTAGTTAATAGCTAGGCAGTAGTCCGTAAGTACCTTTAGCGTCTGTATAGTAGTAAAAACTAGTAGTACGGCGTGCTGTAGGTCTAGGGTAAGCTTGTTAAAAAGGTCTAGCATTAGGTCTTTATAGGGAATTTAGGCTTAACCAGCTAGGTGCAGAAAGCGGGTCTAAAAGGCTAAAAAGGTCTCCATTATCTTTATGTTAAGAGCTTTATAATTAAGGCAGGCGTTCTATATCTTAAAGGGGTCCTTATAAATGGAAGACAGGTAGTTAACCATCTCTTCTTTAGAGAGGAAGGGGTCTACCAAGTCCTAGGCGTATCGCGGACGTAAATACGTCTGTGCGTCCCCACCAGTACAGCCAAAGACGTAGGCCATTTTAGCTTAGGTAGTAAGGAAGTGGTTTATATTAACTTTAAGCTTATCTTATAGTTAAAGCTTCCAATTGTTAAATATAGGGTTAGTTCCGTTTATAAGTAATAGGGGGTCCGCAACCTTTGCGGACCGCGACAATGCTAATACTATACATTAGGCTAGGGTCTTAAGGACTATAGCAAGTCTCTAGGTGTCTAATAACTCCTTACTAGGTGCAGGGGTGTCTCTAGTTTTAAGCAGCTCTTAAAGCCGTTCAATTTTGGCATTAGCTGCTGCGAGCTCTTCCTAGGGGGTTAAGACGGCGACTATTTCACTATTAGAGGTATTTGCGGGTCCTACAGCAGCTTTGCCAGCTACTGTATTTCTTGGCATAGTAGTAGGGGTATTAGGTAATTTCCAGTGTTTATTTATTTTCTAGGGGTTCTGGTCCGTGTGTGTCCTATTCTTAGGTTTCGCGTTCTGTTTGTATTCTTTTAGTTCTTAGGGGTCTATCCTGTCCTTATGGTCCTAGTGATGTCCTTAGGGTCCTATTCTGTGTCCTTTATAGATATATTTAAGTTCCTTCTCAGGAAGAAAGAGTAGTTAAGCTTTAGATAATGTTAGCGACTTAGTTAATTAAGGCATAAGCACGGCATAAGGGACGCGCAAGCCTATACAATTGGTAGTCTATAAACGAGGATCCAAAGCTAGAGAAAGGAAGGGAGAAGAATAGCAGCGCCGTGCGAAGTTTTATGCGGTCCTCTAGTCACGTGGACTTACGTAACTCGGCGTCTACCATAACGTCTACCATAATCCACCGTTTTCCACCAGCGCCGTAACACCTATAGGTAACTACTATAAAGAATACTAGAAGCAAGCTAGTAAAGATAAGTTAGGCCAGCTTTTAAAAAACCTAAAGCCCTAGTAGCGCATCTCTCTTAACTGTAACTAGGGCCTAATATAGAGGGAGAGAAGAAATGTATTATAGTATATATTGTGATAGATATGCCCTAGGGTAAAGTCCGCCTACGTTACTTATATAACAATAGGTGCTAAATTAACCTTATTAACTAAGATATTATCTATAGGTTTAACCTGCCTATAAGCTATACGCTATATTTATGTAAACCTATTATATGGTTCCTTAATAGCAACCAAATAATAATCTAGGATGCTTATAATCTGACAGTTACTATTAGCGACTCCTAGGGTACCCCTCGTACTATTAGCCCCTAGATCTTTTAGGGTGGCTTATTTAATGGTTATAATATAGTTCTTAAATAGAATTGGCTCGCGGAAGCATATCTATTAATTAGCTTTTAATTTAGATAATTTATCTAGGGTACTTTAGACCCTAAACGCCTCTAGATAGTTACCCTTAATATACTCCTAGCAGATATTAAGGCTAGCAAAATAGTCTATTCACTATAGCTAGAAGATTCCCTTTTTACCCTAGTCGTGAACATAATAGAGAACCTGTCGTTACTAGCAGCGAGTACCTATATAGACCCTCCGGACGTAGAGATACCAGTTATAAACATAATAGAGGACCTGTTATTACTGGCAGCGAGTACCTATAGAGACCCTCTAGTACTAGCGTAGATTACCTTAACTTAGGGGGGAGGTAATTAAAACCCTAAAACTATTAAGTACACTATAGTAGAGCTATATATACTCTTAATACAAGCATACCTACAAAACGTATATTGGCTATACCCTTCTCTTTACTAGCTCCCAGAAGCACACTATTATATAATAGTTACCTTAACCTCCGTAGATTCTAGCCTACTAGATATATATAAAGAGGAGATTAATATCTTCTCTAATAAGCTAGTAAGTATACTACCTTAGAACTCTAAGTACAACTATACAATTAACTTAGAAGAAGGCAAGATACTACCGTAGATGCCTATCTATAACCTCTTATAGAAAGAGTTACAGATCTTATAGGAGTACCTAAAGAGTGCTCTTAAGAAGGGCTGGATTAGGCCCAGCAAGTTGCCTACTAGAGCGCCTATCCTCTTTATACCAAAAGCAGAAGGTATAATACGGCTATGCATTAACTATAAATACCTAAATAAGATTATAATTAAAAACTAGTACCCCCTACCGTTAGTTAGCAAACTCTTTAATAGGCTTAGCTATACAAAGATATTCATAAAGCTAGATCTTTATAATGCGTACTATAGGATTTATATTAAAAAGGGAGATAAATAGAAGACCGTATTTAAGACATACTATAGTTACTTTAAGTACCTAGTAATGCCCTTTAGTTTTACTAACGCCCCTATAACTTTCTAGAGCTATATTTAAAAAGCTCTAGGGACCCTAGTAGATACTATCTATATAGTTTACCTAGATAATATTCTTATCTACTTAAATAATAAGGATAAGTACATTAAGCACGTTAAGCAGGTACTGCGATAGCTTTACGCTTAGGGCCTATACGCCAAACTATTAAAATACATCTTTTATACTAAGAACGTTAAGTTTCTAGGCTTTATTATTGCACCTAATAGTATTGTAATAGATCCTGCCTATATAAAAGCTATTAAGGAATGGCCTAAGCCTAAGTCCTATAGGGACATCTAGGTTTTCCTTAGCTTTGCCAACTTCTATAGGCGATTTATCTAGAACTACTTAGATACCGTATACCCCCTATATATATATCTTATATGGGCATATCGCGACCCAATATTAGATAGGGAGAAGAAGAAGTAGAAGCGTAAGAAAGGGCCTACTAAATAGTATTAACCCTGGTCCTGGCCTAATAACACTTAGTAGGCATTTTATAAGCTACGCGCTATATTTATATAGACTCCTCTACTTTGCCACTTTAACCCTAATCTACCCCTAATAGTAATTACTAACGCTTTTAATTACGCCTATAGCGGTATACTTCTATAGCCTCTTAGGTAAGGAGATTAACTCCACTAGCACCTAATTGCTTATTATAGTTAAAAGCTTACTAGCCTAAAAGTGCGGTATAATACTGTTGGAACCACGGTAGGGGGGGTTTTGGTTTCAATCGATTTCTTCCTTTCTTCTCTTTCTACTTCTATAGGTGGAATTTGATGGATCTCCTGAGCTTGCTTAGCTCACGTGGTCAACCCAATTAGTTATAAGCAATGGTGTCCACTATATCACAGAACCTTATTCCAACACTGGCAACAACTAGGGAATAAGAAAAATAAAAAGGGTACTAGTAAATAAGTCCGTAGTCCCTATTCCTATTCCTTTACAAATTCGGTTGGTTGTACCTATGCCCCAATTAACAGTTGCTTATATTACCCTCCTTATATCCTGTTCTCTTTACCCACTTGGTAACCTATGGCTTAATTATATTCGTGTCGTTTCTGGGGGCTTTGGCTGCTGAAATTGCTGAAGCTGCTATAGTTGTGGCTGTTTAGGAGGTCTTGTATATGTAAAGTACTAGGGGTACTTAGGAAACTTAAGAGCAAGCCCACGGAGTATAGTTGGAATAGCAATAATATACGCTTGCTTAGGGACGCCGGCTTGGAGGTAGTAGTTTTGGAAGATCTTAAACTTAAAATCAAAGTTATTTTGTTTGCTAGAGTATTTAACTTTATCCGTATAGAGCTTAGTTAAGTTGGTAATCTCTCTTCTAAAGCTTCCTTGTAGGGCGAGCTGGTCTGTAGCTTGGGTCGTAGTCGGGGTTGGCTGAATAATTTGAACGGGGGCAGTTGATAGTGATGGTAGAGCTGGGGTAGGATCGTCGGTAGGGCCGTTAGTAGGGTCGTCGGCAGGGCCGTCGGTAGGGTCGTCAGTAGGGTCGTCAGTAGGGTCGTCGGTAAGGTCGTCGGTAGGGTTATTAGTAGGGTCGTCGGCAGGGTCGTCAGTAGGGTCGTCGGCAGGCCATTTTAAGGGAGTTGGTTCGTGAATAGTTCCTAAGAGGCCGTCTGTAATTGACTTCCTTGCCTCCTTCCGTACGTATACTCTATTTTCACGGAGGTAATCCCTGATCTTCTTTAATTAATCCTTGCCAAGGTTATTAAGTATATCCCTTATAAATAACTTAAAATCGTTAATAAAGCTCTCCTATAGGTCGAATCCCTTCCATCCATTCTCCTTGTATATCGATAATCGCTAATTAATGAATGCTTCAACTTCCTTGATATTGGTTACGGTCGCATTAATTCCAGTCTTCTATTTTTTAGTATCTATTGCGGAGGTAGCCATCTTTTGGTTCCGCAGTTAATTTAATAGTTGGACTAGAAGTATGGAAACGACCACAAACTAATCGTTCTAAAGGCGTAATAGACGTAGGTTAGAAGCGCGAGTAACCTTACAAACTGGCCTTTAGGCTTAGCAAGCAATACCTTAATTCTTAGCCTTTGACGAGAGGTTTAGAGAATCAGACAGTGCCTCTCTTTGTTATATCTTGCTGATCTATGCGGCACTGATCAGTGTTGGAACCACAGTAGGGGGGTTTTTGGTTTTAATTGATTTCTTCCTTTCTTCTCTTTCTACTTCTATAGGTGGAATTTGATGGATCTCCTGAGCTCGCTTAGCTCACATGGTCAACCCAATTAGTTACAAGCAACGGTGTCCACTGTATCACAGAACCTTATTCCGACAAATACATATAATAAGGAACTACTCGCTATAGTGTAATGCTTTAAGATATAGCACTACTACCTTAAGCACGCCGTATATATAATACGCGTGCTCTGCGATTATAATAATCTTAGGTACTTTATAATTATAAAGAGCTTATCTGCTTGCTAGGCCTAGTACACTAAGGAACTAACTAAGTTTAATTTTAAGATTAAATATAAGCTAGATAAAGTAAATCCCATTAATATATTCTCCTAGCGCCCGGATTATACTAAAGGCTTTAAAGATAGTAGTAAGAGGATAGTTCTTAATGCTATACTACCTATATTATAGCAAAAGTTATAGGTTATAGGCCTTGTGGGCGACCCTAGTGCTACTATACTAAACTAGCAAGTAGCATGCGTGTAGTATGCGAGCGACCCTTATAAACATGGCGCCGGCGGACTAGGGTATCCTACTATTCTCTTTAAGACATCCTTAACTGGCCTAATAGCGTTTAACCCTAGGGAAGATCCCTTGGCCCAGGCGACGGTCCCCCATAATAACCTAGCGAGTTACCTATATATTATACGTTACTTTACTAGCACCGACTTTGCGCAGAGTCTCGTGCCATAGTAAGAGGTAGTAGTAGCTGCCTTAGCCGAAACGGCGTTTATGGAATACCCCCCCAAGTCACTAGTTAATTTTATTTGTGGAGTATAAAAAAGGGACGCCTTTATACGCTCTATATATAATTAGTTAACCTAGGGATAGGTTCCTACTAGTAATAAGGACTATACCCTTAATAATTAAGGACTTCTAAGGCAAAATAATAAGGTCTAGGTGCTAAATTATATACTACTATAATAGGAGATTCTTAAGCGGAATTATAATAATCATACAGGTGGCTACTATAGATTTAACTATACCTACGAGGTAATTGCGCGGAAGTACACTTAGGACGGCCTTACTAAAGATCTCCGCGAATACCTAGATAATCATAATGCCTACTAACGCTATAAATCGCGCCATTATAAACCCTATAGCGAACTATAGCCTCTCTAGGTCCCCACCTAAGCCTAGTGATATTACTTACTTAACTTTATTACAGATCTCCCTAAGTCTAAGACTTTTAATAATATAGAGTATAACTCCGTTTTTATCCTTATAGACTATTTTATAAAGCTAGTACGCTACTATCTAGTGCGTAAGATAATTAATACTATATAACTTACAAAACTCTTATTTAGAGTCTTTGCGTAAATAGGGCCTCTAAATAATATTATCTCTAATAAGGGTAGTGTGTTTATAAGTAAATACTAGAGTACTATATACTACCATCTACGCGTTTAACGTAAGCTTAGCACCACATTCTACCTATAGATAGATAGTTAGACAGAACGTTAAAACTAGGAGCTTAAGGTATACCTATATATATTCACGAACTAGGAATAGTCTAATTAGGCCTCCCTACTTAACAAAGCAGCCTTTACCTATAACTCTAAGGTCTATACCACAACAAAGCATTCCCCTATTAAGCTCGCCTACGGCTAGCTGCTAAATGTCCTAGATAGAGTCCTAGATGGCGTCTAAGACGCCTAGTAAGGTAGGGAGGGGTCTAAGTTAATGAATGTTGAACTTGCAGAGACGCACCTATAGCGCCTACGCCTTACATATAAGGTAGCGGCAGCGTCAATAATGCACGCCTAATAACTTTAGGTAAAATACTACAATCGTTACTATCTAGCTAAGCATTTCGCTATTAGTAAACGAGTCCTACTCTCTTCCAAGAATATCTATATAAAACGTCCCTATAAGAAGCTTAACAGCAAGTTTATAGGACTATTTTAAATCCTAAAGTGCGTAGGGCAGTAAGTATATAAGCTAGAGCTCCTACCTACTATAGCATGGCTCTACCCGGTCTTTTATATCTCCTTACTAGAGCCTTATAAGTTACACCCTAGGTTTTAACCCCTAGCAGTAGAAGAGCTTAAGGAAGGCAGCTAGGAAGTAGAAGCAATTATTGCCTACTAGGATTGTATTAGACAACCACAGTACCTTATTAAATAGCTAAGATGGCTAAATAAGTATAATAAATAGAAATATAAGACAGAACTTAAGAATTATTAATAACTGCTAGATAAGTACCGTAAGCGGAACACCCTAGCCTTATAGCCAAAGCATAGGCAAAAAATAAGCGCCGCTACTAAGATATAACCTGCATAAAAGCGAAGCAGAGGATATTCTAAGGGATTAAAGAACAAGCTAACGCTTGTAATAAGAACTGCGGTATATATACGGGGTAAAATATAATTTATTAATATCCTATATAAGCCACACTCTAATGCAACCTGGCTATGCTAGCGACTCGCAGGCGAAGCTATGGCGTATGCTAATAATAAAGCTTAATTTAGAAAGCACCCTTTATAGACCTAGTCCGTTACTCTATACTAGCTTAGTAAATTATTATATTAGAGAATAGGTCTACTTAACTGGGGTCTAAGACCTACTAGTAACCCACTAGTAGTAACCTATACTAACAACTTATATACTATTCTACGTATATGCTATGCAGATAACGCGTAAGGCTAAAGTATAGGTTAGTGGCGGATTTAACGGGTATATAGCCTTACCGTCTATAAATCTGGCTATATATAAGTAACCTATAACCTACCTAAAAAGTATATACGGCGCTATACTGGTATAGTATAAGGCTAAAGCAGGGTTAGTAGCAGATTTAATAGGTATATAGCCTTACCGTTTATAAATCTGGCTATATATAAATAACCTATAACCTACCTATAAGGTACTAGCAACCTACCTATATAAGCGAGCTTTGGAATATTTCTGGTCTACTAAATTTAGGCAACGGTATTAAGCTCTATAGGCTCTACCCGTTAAATAGACTAATTAGGATTTTCTATACCGGGTATATAAAATTACTACTAGCTTGGTTAAATGTGGGGGAGTCTTAGCAAGATAAATCTAACTAATTAGATAACTTTAACCGTCGGTTAAAGTTCCTTAATATCTTTACGCCGTGTATATATACTACCTATCCCTCTATACGCAAAATTAAGACGCTCTTTCCTCTCTAAAATTTTTCCTTATTAAGGTTTTTTATGGGGTTTTATTAAGGCTTAAGTATATAAAGGATTGGGGATAATCCTTTTAAAGGGGGGGGCATTGTCAGGTAAAACCTAAGTAGATAGTTATATAGCCGTAAGGTACAGGCGACCCTGGGGCGACTTAGGGGTGACTCGCCTATAAGGCACGTGCAGGGCACGTGCCTAGGGAAAACCCTTCCTACCTCGCACACAGACTCCTCCTTTTCCCTTAAGGATTCGTCTGTATATACAATATACCCTATTATTCCATTATTGAGCTCCCTATCCACATCCTTACCTTACACCTTCTTCCTCCTAATCTATTACCTACTTACTAACTTAATATAGGTATAAGTGTTACTAAAATTACCTTCTTCTCCTTAACTAAACTTAATATAAAGTTAAGCCTTAAGGATTTTAATAGCTAGCGCGAATACCACTCCTTTATAATTTTAACTGCCTATTAAAGGTCCTTATAGTTATTAATCTACTATTAATAGAAGTTATAAGCTCGCGCGTTCTTATATAAGGCAATTACCTTAAGCTACTAGACTTTAAACTTCTATAGTAAGAGATCTCTTAAAAGCTTTTCCCTCTAAGCCTTAATTATAGTTAGGTAGAGTATATTCTAGTTTAATATTACTAATTAAGTCCTAAGCAAAACCTCCTTTCTATTAAATACCTTCTATATACTTATAAACCGTACTACCGGCAGTAGCAGTAGCTTCTCTATATTATTATCCTCTACCTCCTCCTCTCCCTTATTATTGTCCTCTACATCTATATCTATTAAGGGCTAAGCAGACACTAGCGGTAATGGCATAAATGGTAATACTTTAGAATATAAAGGCGTGGAAACACGTATAGGAGGCTAAGGCGCTGCCCTAGGTCTTGCTTTGTTAGCTACCGGTACAGAGGGCGTTAATATTAAATTGGAGCGTTTCTTTAATGTTTTAGAAGGATGTATTAATGCGTGCGTTAGCGGCAGCTTAGCTAGCTTATTATGTCTATTAAAGGCCATAGAAAACACCACAGAAGGTCCTATATAATTATACTAATTAGGCTAGACTTAAGCTTCATTTTAAGCTACTTACGGCTGTTTGCTAACGTTTGCCAGGTCTTTAAATAGCTAGCATTGTATCTCTTACAAATTTTGGTGGGGTGCGATGCTGGCTGTTAGTGGGCTTGGCGGGTGTAAATGAACTTTCGGAGGTGACTATACCTGTAGCTGCGCTGAGAATGCCAAGGCGTCCCCCTCGGGCTACGCAACACCACCGAGACATCTAGCTTACCACCTAGTACACGTAGCAAGAGCCTAGCTTTCTTCACCAACTCCTATCAAAACCACTCACTTCTACTTCTTCACTTCCCCTTCTCGCACCAATATCCTTCAGCATAGATCATTCTCACATGGACCATGGCAATATGGACCACAGCACCAGCCATCGTTGCAGCATGAATGTTCGTCAACACTCCTCCCTTTGCGCATCCAGCCTCCGCTAATACAGCTCGACGCCAATCCAGATGCTGTTCACCTGGAACACCCAGGACCTCTGCATTGTATTTCGGCAATGGCATGTCTCCGGCACTCCATCGCTTATCTGGTCGCTGATGGTCATAATCGCCCTCACTGCCGGCTATGAGGCCATCCGGGAGATATCCCGCCGCTACGAAGCCCATTCAAACGTCAGGCGTGCTGACGACATACCAAGTGAGTCTGAGCCTTTCCTTGCTGTATCATTGCTATATCGAGTTGGCACAATCAAGACGGCACACAAGGCATGCAATCTTTCCCTCTACAGCCGTTCCGAGATCAATGCTGAGCGAGAGACAATAAGATACGGTGGATGACGAATCGAGCTCATTACTTTGGCCAGGGAGGTCGATGCGGGTGGTTGAGAGAAGAAGCAAGGTAATTAAGGCGGCGCTCTACGCTCTGCAAGTCTTCTACTCTTTCTTCATAATGTGAGTAAACCAGTTTGTGGGGGCAACACTGCCTGAAGATAGACTGCTGACCGCTCGAGAAGGCTGCTTTTCATGACGTATAATGGTTGGGTCATGCTCGCTGTGGCCGCTGGAGCATTCCTAGGTTACATTCTATTCGGCAATGTGTCTGCGACGAAAACAGTTGCTTGCCATTAATTGATGCAATACCTGTGGGCCTTTACCCCAAACAACTGCGGTTAGCGTAAACAGTCTGTAGCGTCGGCGATGTGCAGTAACTATTCTCGTAGAGCTTCATGGGCGATTGGTTACGTTCCAATTACAGAGATATGCAATATCATCCTTTTTATCTATTACTACATCAATCCATATCGTATCCCAAACTCGACACCTTTACGCCTCCAATTCATTCAGTACAGGCTCATATACTTCTCTAAAAGCTTTCGAAAACCCAATTATTCTTCGCCCTCATCGTCCTCGTCCTCGTCTTCATCCATACCCTCTGCGGCCGTTACATCAAAAGTCGGTGCCTGGTCCACCCCAAAGTAACTATCGCTCATGAGGTAAAGCGTCAGTTGGTGATCTCCTGGCGACGGTACCACATATTCAAGTTTGGTTTTCAGCCTCGTCGCAATAGTGACCCGTTTAATTGCAAGCAAGTTCTTAGTGGACTCCTCCCCAACAACTAACCACCAATTCTCAGTTTTTTCCGCTGGGAAAAATGGAGCATGGACCTCAGTTTTTGGCTCCGCTTCTTCGTCCACTTCCCTTTCGATGGTAATATTGATATACGATGGGCTACCTGCAGTAATGTTTTCAGGGTCGTCGAGCTCAAATGAGAGCTCAAGATTGGGATAGTAGTCGTTGGTGAAGGTTGCTGCGTCGAAAAGTTGCTGGTTACTCAATCCAAGGCGCTCGATGAGGGATTTATAGTTGGGGTTTCCTTCTGGGTCCATAGCATCCATGAATTCAAAGACGTCGTTGATATTAAATTCATGGGCTGCTTTAACCACTTGGTTATCGAAATGTGGAATTTGTTTTAGTGGGCTGTCCCGATCCCACATCGCTTGGACCACCATCTGCGACATCTCCATGGCGGTCATGGCATTGAGATGACCTTCTGACGAGAGGACATCGACGCAAGCGCTAAGCAGGTTTAGAACTTTCCTCAAAATGGTCTCCTGATCTTTAGCGAGGTCAATTGGCAGCTGCATTCGGGAGAAATGTGCTTGGAGAAGCACGAATGCTTTGAAATGTGGTGACTCGTAGTTTGGCTCCGACATCTTGATAGGCAGGCGATCGTAGATGCGTCGCAGGACATGATCCTCATGGCGCCTGATCTGTATACCTTCGAATTCGGTAGCAGAGGTAACAATCTCCAAAATGCCCTTGATTTTCGTCCGCCCGGTTAGAGACAGCAAGAATGTCTGCATTGTGATAAAAGAGATGTTGTAGTAAGCCGCAATCATGGCTGGGTTCAGAGGAGTAATTGAATCATCATCTTCGTCCAACTCAATGATCTTGGCTTCTACAAGGTCCTTTAGCGTCGATTCGACAAGTTCGGAGAGATGAGCGCTTAGACCCTCGTGGGAAGTATCCGCGAGCCCATAGTAGCTTGGATTTGCGAGCAACCGACGATAAAAGTAGGTGTAAGTAGACCAGTCGACGGCGTCTTGAGTTGACTCTATTGATCTTGAGCTGATCTCAGCAACAAACGCATCATGCAAGAAGACTTGCAGGTGACTCTCAATGGGAAGCGCCTCGTTCAGAAATTTCTTGTAGTATTCCCTTTTCACCGCTGGTACCATGAGAACTCCCTTTGCAATCTTATCTTCTCCAGTTCTGCCTGCTTTGCCAAACATCTGCAAGACCTCGCTAATGGGATAATCAATGTAACGGTGTTCGCGGCCTTCGAAAAACTGCGTGCCCATTACGATCACGAGATGAGCATTACTGGCAACCTCCCAGCAGGAATCCCTTGAGACAAGCATGATTTGAATGGCACCAACTTTGAACAAGTGCTCCACAGCCCGTTTGTCGAAGGAAGTAAGGGCCTCGTGGAAATAGCCGATACCGTGTGAGAGAGACTCTGCCAAAGCTCGCTCGTTGATTTTGTCCATCACTGGCGCAAGGTCGCTGAGAGGAGCGTTCAGGAAGCGATCCTCATCGTCGTCGGCGACACAAGCGGCAAGCAAATCTAAGGCCGTTGCGCGCGCTTGTTTTCTGCCCGGGACAAAGATCATTGCTGGTTTATCTGCCGATAGTTGGAGTACTGATTGATAGACGGGCTTAGCCATCGCAAGCATTAGCGAGGGGAAGTGTGGGATTGAAAAGGACTGAATGTGAAGCTCAAGAGGAACTGCTCGAATGTGCGGGCTGAAATTGAAGATGGTATGTTTGTTCGCTCCAATCCATTCTCCAATGTCACGGGCATTGGAGAGTGAAACGCTCAACCCAACTATACGCATTCCGGACTCCAATTGCAACGCCATGGCGTGCATGCGAGAAATAATGGCCTCGTAGGTATAGCCTCCTTGACCGCCCAGCATGTGGAGTTCGTCAGCGATGAGAAGTGCAACGCTCTGCACGCTCATGCGTCGCTGCCACTGTCGAGAGATAACATCCCACTGGGAGGGTGTTGCCAGAATGAGGTCGCCCTTCTCTAACAACTTCAGATCCGCCGTAGTTTCGCCCGTCAACTTGACGATTTCTTTCCCCCCAGAAATGCCCGCTAATCGTGCTTTCCAGTCCTTCAGCCGAATATCAACAAGTTCCTGGAAGGGAGCAATGTAGACGACTCGACCTTCCGTGGCTTTTGACCAAAACCGCAGCATTGCAAACTCAGCGCATACTGTTTTACCAATACCGGTCGAGGCTCCGATGAAAACGTTATCATCCGAAGAGTATAGAGAGTTGAAGACTTGGGTTTGAACTTTGTTGAAACGAGCAAGTCCATCGTAAAGAGATTGATACTCTTTGACCTTTAATGCAGAGATGGGTAAGGGCTGTAGCTCAAGTAGCGGTGTATGTGGAGGGAACTTCTCGGGAAGGATAAGCTTTTGGAAAGAAACAGCAAGCTTGGTCTCGGAATGCATCCACCTGTCCGAAACGACGGTAATGAAGTAGTTCGGCGGCATTGGCTCGGCGATTGGTACGGTAAACTCCACTAAGTGCTCGTTCATCTCAGTTTGACTATAAGTCTTGCGGAGCAGAAATTGGTCGTGGAACAGAATATCTTCTCCATCGCAGTCCTCAACCAAGATCCAGAAACTCTCGGCTGCTCCGTGCAGAGAATCATCCCACTCAAAATTAGGAGTTATTGTGAGCTCCATGCGTAGCATTGACCTCGTCATGGGTTGCACCTGGGCCTGTATTTCAAGGCGAGGAAATTTTGCGACTAGCCCACAAACTAACTTGCCAGCTTTTGGCATACCTAGAAGCTCTCCCATTCGGGGTGGATCCAGGTCAAAGTAGCTAGCCCAAGGAACATCGATTCGCTCTGCCTTCTGCACTATGTCGCGAGGACATGTCGCATTAGGGGCTGTGAACTGTCTTAAAGGTGTCATCGTAGGCCACATTCGCTTTTCAGCCATTTTGCAAAGATCTAACGCGGTTTTTGCCACCGATGCCCATCCCTTTTTGAGGCAGATTTCGAAGACAGCACGAAGGATACGTCCCGCTGATTGGGTGACATAGACAAGATCTGCCATGAGTGCCAAACCCTCAAGTTTAAGTCGAGAAATATAGGCTTGAAGGAGGACATTAATCTTGGCGTGAGGTTCTTCGATGCTCTCCTTGACGGGTATAGGAACCCGATTGAGCAGCTTCGCAAGCTCTAACTTTTCATCCTGACGAACGGGAATATATTTGAACTCGTCGCTTAGAGCAAAAACACGGAATAACTCGATGGGTGTGATGGATGGCTGGATGTGTTGATTATATGTCATCATGGAGTTATGGGTAATGTAGTAATGAGAAGCAATTCTCCCTAGTTCGGTCGCTTGGAGCTTCCCGGACCGCTTCTCGTATTTCGCAAGACTTGACTTTTCGAGCACAGAGGCAGCGGAATGAATCAAATCGACACGCTTTTGCTCTAGAGCGTCATCATCTTCATACTCGGCACCGACGCTGTACAAGCCCGGGGATCTTAGCATTCGGACAAAGAGATAAGTATAGCCTAGCCATTCGACTCCTTCGTCACGATTTCGGACGTTTCCGAGAACAATCTCGGCGTTGAGGTTGTCGGCCAGCTTACTGATAAACTGGCTCTCAATTGGAAGCTGCTGGTTCAAGAGCGACAAATAATACTGCAGTTCATTCTGGGTTGTGATGATAATACCCTCTCCGTAGGTGTCGTACTGAGGTCGACCCGCACGTCCAAGCATTTGCAATACGTCCTGAGGACTCAACTCGACCCAGCTACCCTTTTCAGGCGAGTAAATTTGAGTTCCCTTGATGATTACCGTGTGTGCAGGAAGGTTAACACCCCAAGCCAGTGTCGCTGTACAAACCAGCACCTGGAGAGAGCCATCGGCGAAGAGGTCCTCAACGGACGTTCTATCCGCTCGGGTCATACCGGCATGATGGATCCCAAAGCCGTAAGGCATGAGATCCTTCAAATCCGCATTTGCAACACTTTCCGCTTCTTCTCTTAAGATCTCCCTGCTAGCGGCATCACTTCGTAGAATCTGACCAATCGTTTCCATTTCAAGGGCCTTGTCTCGGATATATTTTGCTGTTTTGGCCGTCTCCTTTCGAGAGTGAACGAAAATGAGCATTTGGTTTCGATTCTGCCCAACTTGCTCCAGAACTTTGGTGTAACAGACGTCATTCATTGTTTTCAGCTGTTTAATTGCCTTCTTATCTGTCACTCCGATGAATTCCTGCTTCAGTGGGCATGGTCGAAACGTGCCATCAAAGTGAAAGAGGCCTTTTATGGGATCGACACGAAGGAAACTAGCCACATCACGGTAGTTAGGAAGAGTAGCGCTAAGACCTACTAATCGGACATTGTCACCGGTCTGTTCAATGCGACGTATCGTTCGGCTGACAATGCTCTCAAGCACCGGTCCACGGTCGTCGTGAAGTAGATGGATTTCATCAATGCAGATAAGCCGAACAAGATTTGTGTAGCTGGTGTCGGTGGCTTTTCGCGTAATAACGTCCCATTTCTCGGGCGTGGTTACGATTATTTGGGTTTCTGCAATCTGCTGCTTGGTGAGTTGGCGATCGCCAGTTAACTCCGACACGCGGATACCATATGGTTCCAATCTCTTGCCAAAGTTGCCAACTTGTTCCTGGACCAGAGCCTTGAGTGGAGCAATGTATATGATCTTGAAATCGTCAAGTGCAATTTCCCCCGTCTCAGGATTCCTGTGCTTTCCGATCTCTCGAAGCATAGCTAACATTGCAACGTTTGTTTTTCCAGAACCAGTAGGCGCGCAAATGAGCATGTTACCGTCGTCGTTGAAAGCAGTAGGGAAACACCTAGTCTGGATGCGATTCAACTCCTTTGACGTGCCAAATCCTTGCCTTGCCCAATTAGGTAGTTCAGAAGTCGGCATGTTCTTCGGTTCGTTGGCATCTCTCTTAGGTTTCGGTGCTGGGACGTGTATCTCCTCGTAGCCCTTGAAGGTCCGTTTCGTGGAACCTTGTGGCAGCTTCACGTTGGGATTTGTCATAAGATGATTGCCCTGCTCGAAGACTAGGTTTTCCAAATTAATAAGTCGTTTTGGTTGCAGCCCACCCACTAGGCCCCCATCCCTTGGTGCATCTGCCTGAACTGCATCCTTTGATGCTGAGGGAACATCAATGTCCATCAAATCCAGCTTCAATTTTTTCGTGGTAGAGGGTGCATCTGCTTTGGGCAGGTCTTCTCGAGTGCGAAGCTCATTAAGAATATGTCGATGCCCTTCGGCTATCATTTCTCGCTCAACTGCGGCTCTTGCGTCTTTGTCTTCTGCAGCTCTTCTCCACCGGGTGACCCAAACAATCTTGTCCCTGTTGAGTACCAGTTTCGCGACAAGCTCATGCTGCTCATAATCAAAGAGCTCCATGAGATCGTTCTCGATCTCCCGTAGTGGCTTGTCCTCGCCGTCATCTGAAACACCGGAAAGGATTTGCAAAGCATCTCGAGTCTTCTCTTGCTGCGTATGGGCATCCTCGTACACATGTCCGATTTGCCTTTGTAACCAATAAGCGTCAATATCATGGGCTGCGATGAGTTTCTGATCATCTCTTCTGCTGGTTGAAGAATCGGCTAAGCCGGAATCGATGATCATTTCTTCGCCGTCACCCATCTCGTCGTCTTGTGGTGCTTCAACAGCTGCTCCGCCAGCGGCAGCAGCCTCCTCAGCGCCGTTGCGCTCTGCGAATGCATCGCCCTCCTCGTCTGATGATTCGTCTTCGTCTCGGACCTCGAAGGTCTGGCCTGCGTTCTCTTCGTCATCGTCATCTTCATCGAAGACGACCGCAACACCTTGCTTTTCGTCAATATCAGCGCCCTCACCACTCTCACCCGAATCACCCATGTTCTCGTCCTCATCCTGAGCATCATAATCTGTAATCTTTTTTCCAAGGTTCACTAGCTCATTAAACTCCTTGGAGCCCATAGACATCCCTAAAATGTCATCAACTTCTTTCTTCTTGTCGAAATCCTTTAGAGAGTCGTCCTTAAGATACTCCAAAACGGCGTCAGCAGCGCTCCGAGTGACGTGATTTGGAACATCGCCGAGATTCCTCCCAACGATAGTTGTGATGAGCTCGTACGTCGCCCTGGTTGCAGGTGTCCTTGGCCGATACTTTAAATCCTCAACGAGGAGGTCTTGTTGTGACAGGATGCCAGCCCCTCGCAGTTGTGCAGGCTCCCCGCGTTTTCTCTTCTTTTGCTCCCGTTCTAGAACATCTTCGCCTTCCCGAATGCTCCCGCGTTCTATATCGCTAGGGCCCTTAGGCTTCTTCTTCTGAACGGGTGCACTCTCACGCGCAGTTCGCGACCCCATGTCGCGAATGTTGATGCGGCCCGCCAACGATTCTGGGTCTCCAGTATTCTCATCTCCGCGGCGAGTGACAAAACGTCTATCCGCCTGGAGGACCAGATTTGACATGGCCGCATATTTGAATTGGGCGAGATTGTTCTCCTTTTTTTGGTCCGCCATCTTGAATGAATGAGGTTGATTATATGAGAATCACGGCGGCGGAGGCTCTGGGAGTCGAGTTTGCTGGGCAATAACAAAAAGGTCGAACTTGGATGGATTTAGAATTAGGGAAGCAGAGAAGGGCGCAGCTCAGAAAAGGACGCGCCGGGTCCAGCTAGTGTTTTGAGGGAGAAGGAATTTGAGGTGGCGGCGTTGTGCAAGGCGACCGTGAAGCAACAGTTGCATCGCGGTCAATAAGAAAATCCCAGGAGCTTGGAGCCGCAGATCGCTTCTTGCGCCTGCCTAGGACTAGTCTCAATATGTTATAAATTGGTCAAAACTTGTGTACGTAAGCATTAAAATACGTGCATCTATGCATTAGCTCACGTCCACAACGTCCATGGCGTCCTACTAGTGCCTGTGGACACTATTACTATTAGAATATATATAAGCGTTCAATTTAAACCAACTGAAGATATCAAATTGATCGTGACGCCTAAATGCTCGCTCCTTAGCGCACACTAATATCGCGACAAAATTCCACTAAAAGGCATCTTCATTGGGACATGCTGTCACATCATGTCCTTCACTCTCACAAAGAGCACACCACTTGTCCGGATCGGCCACACTGCTACCCTTTCCGGGCACCAGGGCTTGATCAAAAGGGTTTGGTAGGGGTGTTGAAGGGGCATTGCCAGGAGATGAGGCTTTCTTGGTCGTAAGAGGAGCGGGGTGCGCCCTATCAGTAGAAACATGAAGGCTCCCTAGCCCTTGAATGGCGGTGTCTTTCCCGCTTCGCCTAGTCCCATCTGGGGTTCTAACGGCGCCGTCAGAGTTGCCTCCCATAGCCGTGCAATTCAGAATGTCGTGACCGCCGGTTTCGCAGATTTCACACCAAAGAACGCTCCCATCTGCCAACAACTGCGTATCCGATTCCATCATTGGTTCCAATGACTGGAGTGCCTCATGGCGATGGACTTGGGGTGACCCGCGCCAGCTTACAACTGTTCCCTTGGAGTCTCGTCCAGACGACCGTTTCTCTTGTACGGCTGTTCGCTCCGACATGCCATTGCTTATCATGCTGTCACGCTGCTCGACTGCACCTGCCTCTTTCCGCAGTCGCTCAACCTCGCGCTCGAGTTCCTCCTCCCTGAAAGACTTCCTCTCAATTAATCCTTGTAGTTCTTCCTTTTCCCGCTCCAGGCGCTCTGCTCTGGCCTGAATCCGGTCAATCTCTTCTCCGTCCACCTTCGGACCGGTACCATTTCGTTGCAACGGTGATGTACTTTGGTCCATATTAGGATTTGCAAGATCTGGGCCGGAGCTCAAAGAGTGTATTATTGCTTTCAATCCGCGGATTTCGTCATCTCTCTGGGCCATTTCCCTCGAACCACCAGGACTGATAGGGCCATCCATGGCCGCGCCAGCTCCCTTGAGGGCCGCGGCTGCCTTTTCCCGCTCTCGCCGCAGTTCCGAGCGGCCTCTTTCAACCTCGCCCCTTAGAAATTCAACTTCGCCTCTTGCTTCAGCTTCTCCCCGCCGGGCATCTTCCAATCCTTCTTCCAGCTCTTGCACCAACTCTTCGAGCTGTTTCAATTGCCTTGCGACACTCTCCACGTCTTCTCCCCGATCCTGCAATTCCCTGATCTCATGCATTAAATCTTCGACCCTCTTTTCATACACTCGTTCGGTTTCGGTACTGGCCATCTCCAAAGTGTCTATTGTACTCCTAAAGTCGGCCCGATGTGCGTCGAATTCTGCGGTGAGCATGGAGATTTTCTCATTCTTTTCCCGCAGCAGTGCCCGTAACTGCGTGACGTCGTTGTCCTCGTAGCCCCCGCTACGGGATGATCTGATGTGCTCAGTTGCTTCGGTGGGAATGAGACTTTGCAGTTCTGAAAGACTGGCTTCCATCTCGGCCAGGGACGCAGCTTGTTCTCCCAACCGCCGATCCCGTTCCTCAAGCTTCTTTGATAGCTTCTGAATTTCTTCCTCCGCTTGGCCCGAGCCTGGCCTACCTCGTGGGTTAAAACTAGAGACCGATCCATCACTAGTTCTAGCAATGCCTACAGGGGTTGTCTCGGAATCTTCGTCGATGACGGGATGTTGTCCAAGGCGAGAGTTGTTTCGTGAATACGGTCGGGGTGGGCCTGGTGTTCGTGGTTTAACAATTCTTTTACTTGGAGCAGGGCTCGGAGTAAATCGGGGAGCCCCTATCTGGCTCTTAGAGAAAGATCCCGGACCGAGCGAAGGAGCCCTTCCAGGAGTGGGTGCTAAGGTCGGTGGCTTCCGGAGGGGCGACTCAGGCCTTGGGAGAGAAGGCCTCCCTTTTGGCTTGAAGATAGGGCTCGGTGCTCGTGCTCCTGGGCCAACGGATTGAGAAAACTTAGGTAAAGGGGGCATTGGCGGGCTGTATTTTCCGGAATTATCGGCAGTGGAGAGGTTGAAGTTAGCGAATGAGGGTGTAGTTGGAGTGGGAGGAAAGGTATCCGAAGATAGAGTCGGCGAGGCACGCCTTAAGGCACGGTGAAGGGGAAGAAAGATGCCGGAACCAGGAATAGATGTAGTAAAGTAGCGTGTGCTGTATGCCGATTAGCACAATTCCAAGTCTGGGGCGGAATTGTCTTACCCATCAACATCGCCGTCGTTCTTCCCCCGCGCAGCGTACTCCCTACTTAATTCTACGCCTGCAAAAAGACCATTCTTGCCCCGAACGCTACCGATAAATTTTATCACGCCGTGCATACCGCCAGGAACGTCCACGGTATCCCCAACCTCAATATCTCGGCCATCGCTTGGAATCATCCTGTTCGAGGGGGTCATTGGGCCACCTTGGCCACCGGTTAGGGCGTTGAGGGAGGCCTTTCGAGCAATAGCGGTACTGGCGGCAAGACTAAGGTTTGGTGATGAAGCGGTGGTGATATGGTGGTTGGCGAGAGAAGGACGCGCCCCAAGGCGTCGGGGGGTTTGCAAAGCCATGCCGAGTCGCGGTTACCTGGTTTGTTATTGTTATGGTTCATGGATTTCGAGACGGCGGAGAGTCGGGAGTCTTGCCAGGTTGTGGGATATTTTGCACGGTAGGAGGGGGCCAGGGGGTTACTGTAGCTAGGGGTGCCACGGGAGGAAATAGCCAAAGCCCGTTGCCAAGCGGGTCTGCCACCCTGCACCGCCCCGAGCGTTGACTGGCACGCCGTGAATACTGTAATCCTTCGATTCTGCGCTGCCGTCAAATTCGTAGGATGGCTAAAAAGAATGTTTGGCCAGCTGCTTGAGTGGCTGGGATGGCTGAGACAAAAGCGTCCACGCACGCCCAAGACGTTGGCCCTCGGAGTTGAACGAAGCCGCCTGGGGGTGATGGTAGCCCACCACTTCATCAAGTCCTTCACCGCGCCAGAACTACACGCGTGCGGAGACCAACAAGCAATAATAGAGTGTCAGCCACGGGATATGTTGCACTGGCAAGCTTTTGGTGGCCACTTGTATCTCTATAAGGCCAACTTAGAGCCCGCATGAAATGTCTGCTGGTATTGTCTGGCAAAGACCAAACGAACTGAGTCTGACGAGAGGTTTGGGTTAAGTACATAAGTTACAGACACACACACAGGCTTAAAAGACAGGCGGCGGCTTCTCAATGCCGGCTTTTGACCCAAACAACCCCTCTTAAGTGGTGGTGGGCAAGCAAGACCCGCCACGCGCCGCCACCTGCCCACCTCCTCGCGCTTTCCCCAGATCGCGCTCAACTGCAACCTCGGCACGCACGGGTAGTAAATATGTTAACTCCACCTCCACATTCACCTCCATCATGTTGCCAATTCTATCGCAATAATGGCTGGTGTCGTGCGCCAACCTATTAATGTGGCCTCTCTTGAACGCTATATCGCCGCAAATGTCTCCGAAATCCAGGTGCCAGTCGACGTAAAGCAGGTGCGAAATTTCCCAACCTCTACAGAGCTCCGCCCGGATTTGACTGTTCTCATGTAGTTTAGCTATGGCCAATCCAACCCTACCTACCAGTTGACAGACAAAGCTGGCCGCAGATATGTCATGCGGAAAAAGCCTCCAGGCAAGCTTCTGTCCAAAACTGCTCATAAGGTCGAGCGCGAATATCGGATAATTCATGCTCTCGAGAAAACTGACGTCCCTGTTCCCAGAGCATTGTGCCTCTGCGAAGACGACAGTGTAATTGGTACAGCTTTCTACATAATGACGTTTCTGGATGGTAGGATATTTGAAGACCCTACCATGCCAGGTGTAACACTTGCCGAACGTACGAAAATGTAGAAACCGAGCCCCCGCCTCAGGTTGAAGTAGCCAAAGTTGATCAATCTACCCAGGTGGCATTCGGCTATAATTGCGCTTGCAAAATTTCATAGCGTGGACCCAAAGAGCGTTGACATGGAGAGTTTTGGCAAGCCCAGTGGATTCTACAACCGACAACTTGCAACCTTCAACACCATCTCCGATGCTCAGGCAAAGGCTGTCGATGTGGAAACGAAGAAGCCCGTGGGGAAAATTCCCCATCAGGATGAAATTGTTGCCTTCTTCAGTGACCCCAAAACACAACCCAAAGACCGCAGCTCTTTTGTCCATGGTGACTACAAAATTGACAACGTTGTTTTCCACAAGACCGAGCCACGAGTTATTGGCATTCTAGAGTGAGCAGCGAGAGATTCGATCAATCAGTATGATTCATGACTGACCTTATGTCTCTTAGTTGGGAAATGTCAACAATAGGGCATCCTCTCTCTGATCTAGCAAATCTCTTGATTCCCTTCCTCACAGCGACTTCAGACAAAATCATCAGTATAGGGCGTGGAAGCAAAGCTTTCCAGCCTGGCGCAACCGAGGGCCTGCCATCTCGGGAGCAGCTGATCTCTTGGTATTCGGAGGCTGCCGGTTGGAATCCCACCCCTGACATGACTTGGGGTGATGCTTTTGGTATCTACAGGGGATCAATCATTATGCAAGGCATCGCTGCAAGATATGCACTTCGGCAGGCTAGCAGCACTAAGGCAAAAGACTACGCGGTGCAGATGAAACCACTCGCTGAGTTCGCGTGGGAGTTGGTACAAGAGTACAAGAAAATGTATGAGAAGCCCCGATTGTAGTAGAATTATATTGTTTTAGTCTGTCGTGAGGTTTTAGATTTCATCAAGATTTTTAAGATAGAAGTATGCCGTCTATGGGGCCGGTATTATTCCGTCGCAGACCTGTGTGATGAATACTGGTCAACGGTCTTGCCAAAATGTCCTAGCATCATATTTTCCCACTAGAATAGGTCTCGAAAACATGTTGAGGGAATATTACCCGAAAACCATAATACGCCACAGTCATTCATAACCGGGTTGGATCAATTTCCCTTTTGTGATGATTGATCTTTTGACCCGTGATGTCGGTCATCGCTGTCCTCTTTCATCTCCGCCGATACGTTCCAGAGCCTGTAGAATAGCTTAGCAAGCTGGAGAAATCTTGGCTGAATAGGTAATAAGACTCATACTGACCTCGAGCATCACCACGGAATTTCCTCTAATCACCTAGGCTACTTTAGCATTGACCCACATAAATAATACGTTTAGAGGGGTCAGATGCGAAAAACATACCACCATCCCAATTCTCACTTTCTCTCCTCCAGCCTTTTCCTCGACCGCATCGTCGAGCACAATATTGAGAAAAACCTATGCGGAGAGTCGAGTAAGTATCATTATTCCAGTAAAATTACAAAGAGAAGGAATGTCGAGGGGAAGGACGCACATCATAGCCTCGAAGGACACCGATAACCTTGCGGCTACCATTCAGTTGAACGAAGAGACGCTTGTCGAGATACTATTGCGTATATCAGTATTTTGCGACTTCTAAAGACACAAACTAGAACGACAGGACTTACTTTCTTCAGCTCTGGTTGAGCTTGAGGCATGGCGGGCGAGAGGTGTTGTTAGATGTGCAGTTGCTGTTGCTGCTTGATGCAGTTCGAAATCGCAACAGTTCGGTTAAATATCGGCGGCGGCATCAGAATGTGAAACTACACTTCAACCTCGCGAATCCGAGCATGTCAAATACGAGAGCATAGAGTCAACATGAAAAAAACATTTGCTGCAAGGCGCGTCCCCCGGAAGATTGGCCGAGACAACGATGGCCAGGACGACGATGAAACCCCCACAGCCGCAGCAATAGAAGTCGGACCGCAGGCAGGTGAGCTATTTCTCTCCACAGCCACACAGCCGCTTTATTCTGACTTCAGTAGGAATACCTTGCTGATGCCCCTTCATAGAACGTGTGGTCAAACGCCCAATATTATCAAAACCCAAGAAGCGCTCTTCACTTCGTCTCTCCTTCGGACCTGGCGATGCGGATGTGGCTAGTGGATATGCTGAAGGCAGCCCAGTGGTTTTCACGCCAAAAAAATCCAACCTAAGCCGGCTTGCCCTTGACAACAATGCAGAGCGCAAATCACTCCGCAAACCACTCCCGTCAGAGCAATTACCATTTCGGGCGGGTATCTCAGAGGACAAGCCTAGTTATAGCAAAGGCTATCTCGCCGAGCTCAGAAACTCAACTCCATCAACACCAAAGGGTTCAAAGTCAGCGGCGGCGAGTGAAGATGATGAACCCAGCAAAGCTCTCGACATTGCCTCCAAATTTGGCCCTCTCGCGAGCTTCAAATCCGATGATTCCTCTCTGATCCCCACAGAGGCCGAAATCAGGGAGAAGAAAGAACGACGCGCTCGTCTAGCCAAGCAGCAACAGAATTTCATCCCTCTCGATGGTGAGGAGGATGAGGGTTTTGCTTCAGACGGCTCGGAATCACGGAACGAGATAATACTACCACCCAAAGAAAAATATCCTGAATCGCGCCTCGTTCGCGAAGATGAAGACATCGCGGAAGGCTTCGATGACTTTGTTGAAGATGGAAAGATATCCTTGGGCCGAAAAGCAGAGCGCGACGCCAAGAAGAAACGTCGTACTGAGATAGCGGAATTAATTGCCGAAGCCGAAAACGCCTCGTCAGACGATGCTTCAGACGACTCTGAAGCGGACCGGAACGCTGCGTATGAAGCTGCCCAGACCCGTGCAGGTGCTTACGGAAACAGGGACTGGAATGCTGCTGAAGCTCAAGGTATCAGAACGCCCCCTCGGATCGCGCCGTTACCGGAACTTAGCGCGGTGATGGATCGATTGAATGCTTCATTGAAGAGCATGGGCGATGCAAGAGCTAAAAAGGTGAAAAGAATGGAGGAGTTGAGGGCAGAGAAGGCAGAAATTGCGGAGCGGGAAGCCTGGATTCAGACACAGCTGAGAGAAACCGGAGAAAGATATGAGAAATTAAGGATTGAAGCGGGATTAGGTGCTGGTGCAGTCACGCCGCTGAACGGAAATGATGGAGCCAAAATCATGGTCAGCAGAGGTTTGGAAAGTCTTGGAGCTACACCAATAACTACACGAAGTGATGTTAGTGATGAATAATATACAAGCTTCTGCATAATTGTCCAGTCTTTGTATTCGTTCATTGAAACCCGCCTGAGTTACCGCTGAATCATTTGGACAAATGTGTATTAGCATTAGGATAAGAAATTTCAGCATTTAAATATCCCGGTTCTGTCTGAAGCGCGCCCAAGACTCAATGTCTGTCCAGGTAAGGCCATCAGCAAGGGAACTTATCTGAACATCAGACATAGCAATATGCTTTCTGTGTCGGCACAAAGTTATATTTAGTCGCTCGAGTAGTTTCAGAAGACATCTTGTCCGCCATCTGAGAATTGAACCTGGAAACAATCCAAACACCACAAATGCTCATTTCCTCAATATCCTAAACTCCCCTCGGGACCCATAGTTCTACACCTTTTCACCAATTCAGCGGGCCAATTATGTATTCGCATCAATCTCAGCCCACTTTGCCTCTATCTTCTCACGCTGCGCCCTAGCTTTCTCCCGGTTCGCTTTCGTGCGCTCGAGACGTTGGGCGCGCAGACACATGTTGACTTGGTGTTTTGCGTCGGTACACATTCCAACGGCTTTATACAGGAAACCACGGGCATGGCACTCGTCAAGCGCGTTCATGACATCTTCGCAGTCTAAGGGATAGTCAGTATGGATCAATCAACCTTGTACAGTGGAGGGGGACGGTTGGATGGTTGGTGGGATTTCAGGCAGGAAGACAGCGGGGTTGAGTGTACTTTTGTTTTGGCTTGTATGTAGGTGTGGATGCATTTTATTTGATCCTGCTTGTAGGGCAGGACAGGGAAGCTGTCAGCAATGACTGGGTAGCGATGCGATGATTTCGGTCTTGTATTCAGGATTACATGGGGGTTTGCGGGCAGCTTTCGCAATGGCCGTGCATCACGAAACTGAACTTCACTTTCCTCCTCAAATTTTCTCCAGCACCACCATCATAACAAGCGATACGTCGAACCGCAAGCTGCTCCGAAATGGCACAATCGCAGCTCTCTGCGAAGAGGCAACAAGGTTAGACACAATCCGTATCGGCACTACCGCATAACAAGGGTTTTCTAACTGCATGTAGAGCTGCAGATTCAATATACCAACTACAAGAACATCCTCCAGCAGATTGCCCAAAAGATTGGTGACGTCGAACAAGAGACCGAAGAACACAAGTATGGCATCAGCGCAACCCACAGCTTCCGCATCCGATTTTCACACACCGCTCCTCTAGCACGAGTCATCTTTGCATGTTGAAGATACCATGCTTTTCTCACCACTTGCCGCATTTCGCAACTCAACGTCATAGGATGAGGTAAATTGCTGACCGCGCACTAGGCTTGTACTAGAGACCTTGGAACCGCTGCCGCAGGACCGAAAATGCTTCCGTATGATTAACGGGGTTCTGGTGGAAAGGACGGTGAAGGATGTTGTGCCAGCGCTGAAGACGAATTCAGAAGGCTTGAAGAAGGTTCTCGAGGATCTTCTGAAGCAGTACAAGTCGAAGCAAGAGGAGATGGAGAAATGGAAGGTATATCAGCTACCCATCGTCACTTCACAATGGTGTAATGTCGGGGGATACGAGGGTTCAGCTTAGAGTGAAACTACAGGCATGACGCTGACTGATGGCATTGCAGAAGAAGAACAATATCCAAGTTGTTCAACAGTAGCTTAATGGAAAGAAAACACCCGCGGAGACATCAATTCGTCCAACACCCAGATTCAGCGGGAACCTTCTGATTACAAAGTTATTTAGGAGGCGCGCTTCAGCAGACAGGTCAACGAGAGACTATGGACTTAGATGTGCAACTGGGAGCAGGAGAGGGGTTGGAGAGTCTGCACCATGACATCTGATCGCTTTGGCGATGGTCTGCAGGCATCCCACGCGGTCTAAGAATCTGCGCGGTTCATGCGAAGTACAGCCCGGCGTATTCTGATGTGCTCATAGCCTTATCTCTGCAACAATGAAACCCAAGATGGTGTCTAAATCGGTCTTGATGGGTGGTATGCGCTAGCCAAGGCGTGCAGAAGATGCGTTGTACTTAGTTCACTGAGGTGGCATATGTGCTAGATGTGTCCGCCTTATATGCCTCATGTGTCATGGGGTTGGGCAGGGACACAGGACGCTTCGACACAGGAGGGATGGGAACTGACGTTGATGGTGGCCGTCATCGCCCATGGGGGAAGAATCGGTGGGAATTTGCTTGAGATTTTGGCGGCGACTTCAGCCCGCATTTCTGAACCGAACTGCTGCGTGTCTGCGTCGTCAAGGGAGGTGCCGAACGCATGGGTCAGCGCAAGGCTGAGATGGGGTGGCTTGATGGCTGCTGCAGAGATGTGTTGGCGCTCAAAGCTACCTCGATCACCGCCTTGCCGGACGACGTGATGCACTTCCCGCGACTGTGGGCATGAAGCTTATAGGATACACAATAGCAGACGAACGGTAAGGTACCACAGCGTGAGCCATCGTGAGTGGTCGTTCCAACGTCATGTAAATACTGAGTGAAACTGGTGCGACACTGCGCTGGGGATAACGGCGAAAGACAGCGGAGAAGAGCATCTAGAAGAGCGTCTAGAAGGAGACCCACGCTGACGCCTGCCAGGGTCCTCCGCAGCGCTTCCAGACCGGGATCTTGTTGTCAGTGTTTGTGTGAAAGGGCCCTTATGTGCAACTTCAGCCTTTCAGCCCGGAACGGGGTCGCGACAGCACACGATGTTTGTCTTGGACAGAGGGTTCCTGAAACATGCAATGACAACTCGAGCTGCAGGCCCAGTCCGGTTATGAACGACTGTGTCCCCTGACAGCCGGCCTGATAGCAGTGGGCGTGGATGCTCCAGGTGCGGCTCAGGCCTGCGTCTGTTCGGCGCGAGACCAGCAGATACAGCCGGCCAAGGCGTGTCGTGCGTGATAGAAGAGCAGCATCAGGGAAAAGAGAAAGGGGAGCAGCTAGTCGATAGAGAGATCGATTAGGGAACTACTACAGCCGCAGAGTAATTAGAGAGCAATTAAATAATTTAATAGCGGCGGCCCAATGGGAGAAAAAAGAAACAACGGCAACCTAAAAAGCAAGTAGGGCAGTCGAATGAGATGGCTGCAGGCAATGGGCGGGCTGAGATTCGCTGAGACTCGCTGAGACTCGGCAAAACGCTGGTTTCGCCCTCCTTTATTTCGCCCTCCCATAGCCACTAAGGCGCCCTAACCCGGCCAAGTCATGCCACCACCCCTCCGCCCGCCGCATTATTGGCCTGTCTGGCTACGACATTGGCCCTCCCCCCCGGCTCGCCAGCTGCTTTTTCCAGCAGCGGCGAAGCCCGCGCGAGCGTTGATCGCCGCGCCTCCAGCCTCACAGCCGCCGCACTCGCTGTCATCGGCCCCATCTTTGCTGCTCTGCTGCGGCTGTTGCTGGCCCTTCCCGCGCTGGCCGGGCCTCAACTGTTGATGTCCCGGCTGCCCCAGCTCTGACCTGCTCTCTCCCCCCCGTCTATCCCCGTCCGTCCCCGCCAGGGCTGATCCGCTCCACTCCACAGGCGTTGCTAGCCAGGCAGAGAGCAGTGCGCGCCTATTGCCGTGCCGCGCCATTGGCCGTCAATCGCAGCGCGTTGTTGTGGAGCGTCTACTGCTGTTGTCGCCGTCGTTGACGCCCACCACGCCCACACCACACCAAAGTAGATTGCCAGCACCACCTCACTGCTTGTCAATCAATTCACCATCCCACGCCTGCATGCAGTCCCACCCAGCCCGGCTTCACCTCAGCGCCGTCCCTCCCCTTCGTGTTGTACATGTCAGAGGTGTCGTCGAGGAGTAGCAGTCGTGTCGTCTCGCGCGCCCTGCCTTTGTCGCTTTGGCTCTCGTAGCTTGTGAGCCAGCGTCCGCCGGTACGGGGACCGCCCTGATCTTAAATTCCACCCAGGCTATTGAACGTCAAGTAACATGTCACAGTTCACGCACAGCTGCAGCATCACCGCTCCGCCGCCCTCCCTTGCGCGCCACGACGTTACGTGGGCCGTCGTCGCCTATCCGCACCCTCGTCCGGCGTGCTGCACCGCAAATACCATCGTACGTTAGTCTGCATTGAAACTTCCTGCGCGCCCGGCTAGCCACCTCCGGCCGTCAGACGCAGTTACACCGGCCGGCTCTGGTTGATGCATCTCCAGCAGGTCGCATACTCGGTCGCCAAGTCCACCGCAGCATCTGGCAGTGACGTGGTCGCCAGCGAATAATCGCCCACAGCGCCAGCTCATACACCCCGTCGAAGCAGGCAAAAACTGTGTGCAGCCGGCCGAATAAACATGTCGGCCACCCCCCCGAAGAAGGTGGATGTGGAACCTGGAGTGCAGTCGCCTGACGATTCGGAGCCGCCTATGGACAGAGAAGCTCAGGATACACAAGCGCAGGGACTCGGGTACGAATTCGAGGTCAAGGAACAGGACAGATGGCTGCCTATAGCAAATGGTTGGTCTTTCATGCGCCTTCCCCCCGTTCTGATTTGCGCGCTCTTTCCATCACCTGCATGCGAGAAAGCCATGACTGGCGTCGCTTCAAGCCCACCTACACCTTAATCGCACGTCTCAGTCGTCTCTTCATCGAATCACAAGTCGTCCCCGCACGCCTGTCTGATCTACGGTACCTGAAAAAACGGTCGCCTTGCAGCGCAGGATCATGTCGTCCGCTTCCCCAGAGTCCTCGTCTTCGCCGCCACAACAGAGATCAAAAGGTGCGAACACCAGTTTTGTATCAGACGCTAACATTCGGAACTTTGCTCCAGTTGCGCGAATCATGAAAATGGCATTGCCAGAAAACGCAAAGATTGCCAAAGAAGCCAAGGAATGCATGCAGGAGTGCGTGAGCGAGTTCATCTCGTTCATCACCAGCGAAGGTATTTCTCTCCTGCCCGAGATTTGTCCAAGAAACAACAGCTAACGCCGCCATCCCGCCAGCATCGGAAAAATGCCAGCAAGAAAAGCGCAAGACGGTAAACGGAGAAGACATCTTGTTCGCCATGACTTCGCTTGGTTTCGAGAACTACGCCGAAGCGCTGAAGATTTACCTGTCGCGCTATCGCGAAGTAAGCTGCCCACTTTTTTCTTTCCCTGTTGTCCCCATTTCGTTTGTTGCCTGAACTTGGCCAAGACGATATCTGAACTATTGGTATTGATTGGTGGCACGAGACCCTCCTCGCAAATCAGAACAAACCAGCCGGCGGCTTCAACGCAGGCGGGGCCGGCGGCGCAAACAGCGCAGGTGCAAATGCCCCCTCCGCCTCTGCCTACAGCCAGCCGGAGAATGCCCACAACAACAACGTTCTGAGCGGCGACATGGAAACAGGAGACCAAGACAGCACAGCGTTCGGATACACTGTTCACAACGGCAACGGCACCGCCGATTTCTAGACGCTCCGCCGGAGGACGGGAGTCAAGGCAAAAAGACAAGTCAGCACACACACCTTAACTCCCTACGGCATCTTGGCCACCGCAAAAGACGGCGACTGCGGTGAGCAAGGCGTAAAGTATAGCGAATTTTCGGAACAGATTGCATAGCGAGATGATAGGACGAGAGAAGAAAACATGTCCATTCCTGGAACTGTATGATTTGAAAACTTTGGGGGTTTGCTTTGACATATCTCATCAACGCCGAAGCTGGGATCCGATTGGTATGTGGTGTCGCGAGTTCTATGTGCTCACAACGTCATTACCGCATCTTGTACAATTCCGGTGTTTTATGGATAGAACTCTGGGCATATTGATGCAGCGAGGGAGGGTCGGAATGGGAGTTCTCAGTATTAGATCTTTTCATTGCTCAGGCAAGACCATTGCACGCACGGTGCTATTATCCTCATGCAGAATATGCCTACCTCTGGCATTCATAACTAATTTTTTTAATATTATTTAAGTCATTGGCGCCTGGCTCGTACAGCTTCACTCGACGCCCATTAGCCGCGGGCGTCGGAACAGGTTTGCTCGTGCTTGATTATGATACGTTCGGGGTGTTGTGTATATCCGGCCAGATGAAGAATGCAAGAGTAAGCAAATTAAGGGGGATTACTCTCACCCGCACATTCACAACGAACAAGGACTGCAGTCGTAGCGCAGCGTCTCCGGGGAGTGGTTGCAGCACGGAAGCTTGAAATACCTGTACGATTGTTCCAAAACAGCAAAGGGCATGTTGATAGCATTAAACAAATCACGTCGTTCATTCTCTCTTCCTCGCAATCCCTCTCAGTCTTACATATCCAATCCACCAACTTCCATCCTCGTGTCTCTTCTCAACACTCTCCAACACCCCTACGACCCACTTGATGACCAGATCCCTCTTCTCTGGTGACACCTGCTCAAGGAACGCCGCCCCCATCAGCCGAACCCATCCTTCCAATCCTCCGCTCCCCTGTCCATCGCTTTCCGTCAGCCTCGTCGGCCGATACTCAATCTCCAGCTTCTCAACCTCAAACCCAACATCGTTGAGCGCAGTCCGCATCCAAGCCTCGCTCGGGAAAAACCACGGACTTGCCTCTTGCGCCTCTGTAAGCGGCACTCCGTGAGCAACGAGAGCGCCTATTAACGCAGTATGCACTTCGGCAACGTTTCCAGCTCCACCTTGCTCAAACACGAAAGAGCCCCCAGGCTTCAAGGCAGCGTGGACGTCTCGGAGCACGTCCATACGCGTGTCTGGATCACGCAGGATCCAGTGCAATGCCGCATTCGAGAAGACTTTATCCCAAGTACCTTTCTTGGAATTTAAAGCAGGATTGGAGCAAAGGTGCCTGCAGTCATGAACGCTGAAAGAGAGGCCGGGGCTGGCGTAAGCGGACCGGGCAGCAGCGATCATGGATGCAGAGGCGTCCAGGCCTAAGACAGAGCCCTCTGGTACGAGCGAGTTAATCTGGGCAGTCAGAGGGCCATCGCCACATCCTATATCTAAAATGTGATCGGTCGGGCTGGGAGAAAGGTAGGAAAGGACCGTCGTGGTAAGTTTGGGAACGAAGCTGGCCGCTAAGGTGTATGCCTGTGTTGATGGGGTGTGAGAATGACAAGAAATACACGAAGACGTTAACGGTGATGGTGATTGTGGTTATGGTTGTGGTGATAGAGGAGTGCATTAACCAATAGAAATGTAAGTGACTAAGGAGACGGATATATTTCAAACTAAAACGAACCTTTGAAGACCAAGGATCACTTCCTGCATCCTGTGCCATTTTGTACAGTCGATTTTTTTTCTAGTGGTTTCTGCAGCAGACGATATAAGACCGCGTGCTGCTGCATTTATCTATGTTGATATCGTTAGCGAGGAGTGGCAGAGGATTGCCGATATCGGAGAAGCTCGAGTGGGAGCTGAGCGTAACCTGACACTCCTCTACAGTAACACCCCCATCCAGTTCAACCCTACAAGGGATCTCATAAGCTAACAGGGTGCTTCTAGATCACTGTCTTCCCTCTCTTCACTTTCTCCAATAATTCTCTTGAGGATTTAGGGACCAATACATCAACGACTGCTCCAAATCTGCCACTTCCCATGGCCTTTCTAACGCAAACGTCTCCGCGCTATTAGCTCGCTAAGGGGCACGTTCTCATCGTAGAACTCGGCGTCCTCATCCACACCGAAATCCCCAAGCCTCTCTCCTTCAGAATTCTTCCACCCTTCTTCTCCGCTGTCGCTCATGCTCTCATCAATATCAGTTCCATCCGAACCGTATTCTTCATTGTCTCCTACCATCGTCTCTAGACGTTTTGCGAAGGGTTTTCGACGTTGCACATAGGATTCTGGAGCTTTCCAGCGTTGTATATCAGCTTGCTGCCGCCGCCTAAAAGCTTCTATACTCTCCTGTCCCGTCAGCTCTGGACCATGCTGTGTGGAGGCTTCCTCGCGGTCGAATCCGTGTGGGACTTTCCGCTGCATGCGATCTGGGTCAGGAGGGGGCCACGAGAGAGACGTGTCTTAAGCTATCAGTTAGATATCTGTTGCAGCGAGGCGAGTAATGGTTTAGCGTACCATCAAATCCATTGACTGGGAATTCGAGTCCACTCTCGATCGAAGGAGATGGCGAAAGTGGCCAGAACCATGCGAAAATCTATGTATCTAAAATTAGTTCCTGATACAAAGTGTATTTTGGACCGCTTGAACCGGAAATCGTACATTGCCAGTTCCCATCCCCTGCTTAAAATTTTGCCAAATCCCTATGTCATATGGAAACTCTTGTCTTTCAATCCTGACTCTTACTCCATCCGGGCCGTCTAAATATCCTCCAAAATATCGAGCACGTCGTAACACGGTCTTATGGCGCTCAATTTCCCAACCTTCGATTGTTGTAGTATTGGCACCAAGGCACCAGATGTTTCGGATCAGAAGAATAGACAGGGCAAACAGTGTCACCGAGTTGGCTGCTACGAGCAGAAAGAGGTGAATGAGCTGAATCATAGTAGGACCAAGGTACTACAAAAGTCCGGGTGAGTATTACAAATATGGCAGGCCCAAGTACGTCGCGGAACACACCATGGGTAAGTTTCGGTTTTGCCAGATGACTGCGCATCTAATGAATAAAAAGTAGGCCAAATAAGACATGGCAGCAACGGCGTAGAAGAGGAAGCGTAAGAAGTGAGGGAATGTGATGTGAGAGACGCAATTCGCTGTCCAAGGACAGTGATGATCCATTTTCGGGATACATCTATGTAGAATACCGCCAATTAGATACAATAGAATTTATGTGGCAGTGATGAAGGCGCTCTACCTCTTGCAAACCTTACAGTGATGTGTTCTGGGAGGTTTTACAGCTTCGCATTTTCTACACCACCGTTGCCGGCCTTTTCCCCCAGGAGCACCAGCGTCCGCAGATTGCTGGGCTTTAGCAGCCGCACCGTTCAATCCATAGCCAGTCTTGGGAATATGGCCGGGGTCTATTCGGCATACCCGGGCGTAACTAATCAACAAGCATACAAGAAGCGCGTTGAAGATAATCGTCTGTCTCTTTTCAAGCGGACATGGCTCGAGGTATAGGAAGAGCCATTGCGATGAGTATGCCAAGAAATATATCAGTAGAAGGACGGCAGGGACAGCAAGAGAGGCAACAGGTGGCAGCTGCATGTTCGGGATGGGGATACTTGGAGCATGGGAGCCCCCAAGAAACCCCTGCTGACTAAGGATATCCTCAGGAGCTGCCATGTCCGTGCCAAAGGCCACCTACGGGGCTGCAAACATCCACCTATCCACCAAACATGCGAAATGGATAGATTGCTTCGTAAGTAATAATTCAACACTCCGTGTCGATTGGCTTAACACCCCCTGTCCAGAGTTATTTTTCTACTCACTCATTCCACTCCTCGTTCTAATTCATCTCTTCTATTCCCCATACACCAAGGTTGAGGAGTCCTTCAATATTCAGGCAATTCATGACATTTTGGTCCATGGGATACCTACCAAAAACCAGTCTGATTATCTTGCGGCGAATTTCGATCATGTTTCATTCCCCGGATCCGTCCCGCGTACCTTCGTCGGAGCGTTGGTGCTCGCAGGACTATCAAGACCTTGGCTCGGTCTTTTTACTTCTTTAGATCAAATACAGTTGCTGGGTAAGTCTTAGGTAATCCGGATTAAATCCGTCATTTCCACTCAGATCTCCTATCTGACCGAGTATAACCCTAGCTCGCTCCATTCTGGGCCTCTCCAACGCATTCGCACTACTTGCGTTTGGGGCATCTGTGCAGAAAGCATTCGGGAAGCCTGCTCGATTTTGGTTCATCATATTGCAAGCAAGCCAGTTTCATGTTATTTATTATGCTTCTCGGACTTTGCCGAATATGTTCGCTTTTGCCTTGAGTATGTCAAAGCCCAATCGTCGTGGAAGAAGAAGGGCTAATAAGTTTGAAGGCACATTGGCATTGCGAAGTTACCTCATTGCGAATTCGGCACCTCCGAGCAGTGGGTTAACCTCAAAGCACTGCCGACTATGCCTGTATCTTCTCACTATCGCTGGAATTGTATTCCGCTCCGAGCTCGCCATACTCCTTGGCACCATTACAATATACCTCCTCACCCGGCAACGAATCTCAATTGCAAAAGCTGTCATCCCGGCCGGCATAATTGGCACAGCTATCGGGCTCTTTAGCACTGTTTCCATCGACTCTTTCTTTTGGCAGACGTTCCCTCTCTGGCCTGAATGGATGGCATTCTACTACAACACCATTCAAGGCCACTCAGCTGACTGGGGAACTTCTCCATGGTATTTTTACTTCCTAAGTGCGCTTCCGCGCCTTCTCTTAAATCCTCTGACTTACTTTGTATGCATTCCTTTTGCCATTATTAGCCCAGCCACCCGACAGCAAAGCCAGGACGTATTAGCGCCGCTCCTGGGCTTTGTCGGTTTATATAGCTTCCTCCCTCATAAAGAGTGGCGCTTCATCCTCTACGTTATACCGGGCTTGACAGCCGTAGCCGCGGCCGGGGCTTCCTGGATTTGGGTCCGCAGAGCCAAGTCTCTCATCTACCGTATCCTTAGTATAGCTCTCGTAGTATCTGTCCTTGCTTCTTTCACTGCTTCCACAGCTCTACTAGCTGTATCCAGCCTCAACTATCCCGGCGGTGCGGCCATTACGAGGTTACATCAGACGGCGGGTGATGAGCAGCGCGTCATTCGAGTGCATGTTGGCAATCTTGCTTGCCAAACAGGGGTTACAAGATTCTTGGAAAAGCACAATCGGCCACAATCCATGGAGGACATACTCCAGGTTCCCGAGGGCTTGGTGCGGGGATGGTGGGAGTACGACAAGACAGAAGACCCATCCTTACTCCTTGATCCGGCTTTTTGGTGGAAATTCGACTACGTTCTCGCGGAAAGGCCGGAGAAGGCCATTGGAAAATGGCAGGTCGTGGACGTGGTGAATGGATTTGCTGGAGTCCGGGTTCTCCGGCCCGGGGAGGAAAGCGGAACGACATCACCAGAGGAGTTAGAGGCTTTGAGGCCAGAAGAAGTTTACAGGAGGGGCAGCAAAGTTGCCGAAGCATGGAAGGTTCTAGAGGGGCTGTTGAGAGAGAAGGTCACCAGGGGTTGGTGGATTGAGATTAGGATGAAGCCCAAAATACGAATACTTGCAAATCCCGAGAGAGGTTATGAGCAGGTTTGATTAAGAAATAATCGGGAAGCGTCAAACGCATTCAAGATGCATATAAACGTATTTCGATGTTATGTTTAAAGGGAGTCTGCAGAATGGTGTGCCGCTGGTCTAAAGTACCTACCTGTATGTCCTACCTGTATGTAGCTGCCAGGTATAACCCCTATCCCTGCGAAGCGAAATGCCCTACGTGCAGAAATAAAATTAGGGTACTTTATGCAAACAGAGCGCGAACACCACGGGGACATCGGCACTGTTGCTTTCACATATATTAAAGTATTCTCGGACCAGTTCTTAACTCCTTTTGCTATTCCGACTCAAAATTACCTTGAGCTTGATCATCTCGTCGCCTATCTCACTAACCACGGATGTGTTAAGATTTTGTTTCTTCTATATCTTATACAAAGCAGGTAATAATATGATTCTAAGGCCAATGTATGAAAAATTTGCTCTATCAAGTTATTTCTATAATGAAGTTGAATCATTTTTAACTCTCTGTCTACTGCACGTTGTAATTTTGTAAAAGCAGCACCAGCGAGAAGGTACTTCTTGGCGATATTTTGGAACCAGCTTAATCACGTAAGTATGTACGTAATCGCGGTAAAACATCAGATGCGCCAAGAAGCCGAATCCGGCTAAGCGTCAGGTTCCATGTCAAGGTTTTTTGGCCGGGAACAGCCGGTTGCGCTTAATCCGGATAAGCGCCTTCATTAGACGCCCCAAGCGCGTCACAAGGTAAGCCTCGGTTTTTTTCGGTGGCTTACTTTCTGGCCACCATCAAGCAAATTGTGCCCCGCCTCTTCAACCCGTTTACTACATCATATGGATTTCCATCCTGAAGCTCGCCGCTTTGTCCGTTTCACAACACGGGCCCTCCATAATGTTCGTGCTTGACGATGCGTCTTTTGCAGGTCGACGAGAACGGCGAGTTCAGCCTGACCGACGATATAGTTAACAACATCCCTCCTTATGCTATCCTTTCACACACATGGGGAGAGGATCATGAAGAGGTCAACTTCAAAGACTTGGTGATAGGCCCGAGGAAGACAAAATCCGGATACAAAAAACTTCGCTTCTGCGCAGAGCAAACTGCTCGGGATAGGCTGCAACACTTCTGGGTGGATACCTGCTGCATTGACAAGTCGAACAACACCGAGCTTTCAGAAGCTATCAACTCTATGTTTCGCTGGTATCGAAATGCGGCGAGATGCTATGTATACCTGTCAGATGTTTCGATGAATGATCATGATCAGATTAACCCATCGTCGTGGGAACCGACCTTTCGGAGAAGTCGATGGTTTACCCGCGGCTGGACACTTCAAGAGCTTATTGCTCCGCCATCCGTTGAATTCTTCTGCTCAAAGGGTAAACGACTTGGCGATAAGAGGTCGTTGGAGCAACAACTTCACGAGATAACAGGAGTCGCGGTTCAAGCTCTTCAAGGCACCCCTCTGTCTGAATTCAGCATCAACGAGCGAATGTCATGGGCGAAGCTCGCCAGACCAAGCGTGAAGAGGACAGGGCTTATTCTCTACTAGGCATTTTCGATGTCTATATGCCACTCATCTATGGTGAGGGGACGAACAATGCGTTCCTTAGGCTTGAAAGGGAAATCTATAATGGTAAGTACACCACTCTTATTCCTTTATTTAACCGCCTATAGTAATAATGGAGTGCTGACTAGCGGCGGATTCTTAGATAAACCACTCAGTCGCTTACCGAATGCCGTCGAGGCGCCTTTCAATTTCTACCAGCGACAGCACGAATCTACCTGCCTCCCTGATACCCGCGTCGACCTCCTTCGAGAGATACACAGCTGGGCTAATGGAAATGACGAGCGGTGTATTTTCTGGCTGGGCGGCTTGGCCGGCACGGGAAAATCCACGATTGCGCGCACCGTCGCACGGAATTACTTCGACCAAAGCCGACTCGGAGCCAGCTTCTTCTTCTCACGAGGCGGCGGGGACGTTAGTCACGCCGGCAAGTTCGTGTCAAGCATTGCTGTGCAGCTGGCGAACAGCATACCTACCATATGCCAGTTCATTTACAATGCTATTATGGAGTGCAACGACATTGCTAGCCGATCTCTCCGTGACCAGTGGCACAAGCTTGTGCTATGTCCACTATCGAAGCTGAGCGGCAACGGCTGCCTGTCCTCGTACGTTCTGATCATCGATGCGCTTGATGAGTGTGACGACGACAACAGCATCCGGACCATCCTACACCTCTTGGCCGAAGTTCGATCGTTGGGGAGTGTCCGGCTACGGGTATTTCTGACGAGTAGGCCTGAGATTCCGATTCGACATGGGTTCTGCCAGATACCGGATGCGGAACACCAGGACTTCGTGCTCCATAATATATCGCCGTTGATTGTAGATCATGACATCACCATCTTCCTCGAGTACAATCTCAAACTTATCAGACAGGAACGCTCTCTGGATGCTGCTTGGCCAGGTGAGGGGGCCATCAGAAGTCTGGTTCAGATGGCGAGTGGCCTGTTCATTTGGGCCGCAACTGTCTGTCGATTTATCCGTGAAGGGAAGCGCTTCGCGGTCAAAAGACTCAGTATAATTCTTAAAAGCAGCAGCAGCGTTGCCACAGCACCCGAGCAGCACCTCAACGAAATTTACATTACAGTCCTCAGACATTCCATCTCTCTGGTATACACAGACGACGAAAGGGAGGAGTCATATTCCATGCTCAGACGGATCCTTGGAAGCATCGTTATTCTTTTCTCGCCGCTCTCTGCACTTTCGTTAACTAGGCTACTCCGTATCACAAAGGACGATGTTGGTCAGACGCTAGAAGATATACACTCTATCCTGGATGCCCCAATGGACAAGACCCGGCCACTTCGGCTCCACCACCCTTCATTTCGGGACTTCCTCCTGAACAACAACAGGTGTGAGGATCCAAACCTCTGGGTGGATGAAAGCAAGGCACATCTAAAGTTAGCTAACGACTGTATTCAGCTAATGTCAACCTCTCTTAAACAAGACATCTGCGGAGTAGACACTTCTGGTGTGCTTTTAACCGATATTCAGAGCAGTTGGGTAGAGCAATGTCTCCCTTCGGAAATGCAGTACGCTTGTCTCTACTGGGTTGACCATCTTCAGAAGAGCGGTGCTCAGCTCCATGACAATGATCAAGTGCATCAGTTCTTGCAAGAGCATCTCCTTCACTGGCTTGAGGCTCTCGCGTGGACAAGGAAGGTTTCGGAAGGGATTCATGCTATCGCTTCGCTAGAGTCTGCTGCTCTTGTAAGCCAACTTTCCAACACGGCGTAAATTTTTGCTAATACTCCAGTCAGTCCAACAAATGTTCCCGTCTTTCGGATTTCGTTCATGACATAAAACGATTTGTTCTCTACAACCGTCCAGCAATTGAACAAGCCCCTCTCCAAACATATTGCAGCGCACTTATATTCGCGCCGGCGACGAGCATTGTAAGAAGGCAGTTTAACAATCACATACCTCGATGGATACGAAAACTACCGAAGGTCGAGAATAATTGGAATGCGCTGCTGCAGACTCTCGAGGGCCATTTGCACGTCGTCGAGGCCGTAGCATTCGCGAGCGACGGCAAGACGCTGGCGTCGGCATCGGACGACAAGACGGTTAAGCTGTGGGACGCCGGATCGGGAGGGCTGTTGCAGACACTTGAGGGCCATTCGAGGTCCGTCAATTCCGTAGCATTCGCGAGCGACGGCAAGACGCTGGCGTCGGCATCAGACGACAAGACGGTCAAGCTGTGGGACGCCAGGTCGGGCGAGCTGCTGCAGACACTTGAGGGCCATTCGAGCTTCGTCAGTGCCGTAGCATTTTCGCCGGACGGCAAAACGTTGGCGTCGGCATCGAGCGACAAGACGGTGAAGCTGTGGGACGCCGGATCGGGAGGGCTGCTGCAGACGCTCAAGCGCCATTCGGACTGGGTCAAGGCCGTGGCCTTCTCGCAAGACGGAAAGACGCTGGCGTCGGCATCTTACGACAAGATGGTCAGGCTGTGGGACGCCGGCTCCGGGACGCGACTACGGGCGCTTAAGGGTCATTCGGGCTGGGTCAACGCCGTAGCCTTCTCGCCGGATGGCAAGTTGCTGGCATCGGCATCGGACGACAGCACGGTCAAGCTGTGGGACGCCGGCTCGGGGAGGCTGCTACAGACGCTCAGGGGCCATTCGTTCGTCCACGCCGTAGCCTTCTCACAAGACGGCAAGACGCTGGCGTCGGCCGACAACACAGTCAAGCTGTGGGACTCCGGCTCCGGGACGCGGCTACGGGCGCTCAAGGGCCATTCGGGCCAGGTCAGCGCCGTAGCCTTCTCGCCGGATGGCAAGTTGCTGGCATCGGCATCAACCGACAAGACGGTTAAGCTGTGGGACGCCGGCGCGGAGACGCCGCTACAGACTCTTGAGGGCCATTCGAGCTCCGTCAACGCCGTGGTTTCCTCGCCGGATAGCAAGATGCTGGCGTGGGTATCGGACGACAAGACTGTCAAGTTGTGGGACGCCGGCTCGGGGACACTGCTGCAGACGCTCGAGGGCCATAAGAATAAGGTCATCGTTGTAGCCTTCTCGCCGGACGGCAAGACGCTGGCATCGGCATCGTACGATGGCACAGTCAAGCTGTGGGACGCCGGCTCAGGAGCGCTGCTGCAGACGCTCGAGGGCCATGAGAACGGAGTCGGCGTTATAGCCTTCTCGCTGGACGGCAAGACGCTGGCATCGGCATCGTATGATCGCATAGTCAAGCTGTGGGACGCCGGCTCCGGGACGCTGCTACAGACGCTCAGGGCCAATTTGTTCTCCGTCAGAGCCATGGCCTTGTCACTGGACGGCAAGCTGCTAGCGTCTGCATGGGGCGGCAACACAGTCAAGCTGTGGGACGCCAGGTCGGGCGAGCTGCTGCAGACACTTGAGGGCCATTCGAGCTCCGTCAATTCCGTAGCATTCGCAAGCGACGGCAAGACGCTGGCGTCGGCATCGAACGACAACACGGTCAAGCTGTGGGACGCCAGGTCGGGCGAGCTGCTGCAGACACTTGAGGGCCATGCGAGCTCCGTCAATGCCGTAGCATTTTCGCCGGACAGCAAGACGCTGGCATCGGCATCATGGGACAAGACAATCAAGCTGTGGGACGCCGGCTCAGGGACGCTGCTACAGACGCTCGAGGTTGACTCAGTTATTAATAGCCTTTCGTTCTCAGATGATGGTACCTTACTCCAGACTGACAAGGGACCGTTACATACCGTATCTCTTCCGGATATTGCAGTTGTTTCTCGACCAAGTTTTGCTCCTGTATTTATCAAGGAGCAATGGGTAAGTCGCGGTCTGGATAATGTTCTTTGGCTTCCTTCCGAGTATCGGCCGAGAACCGTTGCTGTCTACGGGAGCACTGTTTGGCTTTGTTGTCCATCTGGACGAGTATTATTTATGGAGTTCGATTTCTAACCCACATCCTGGCTTCTTCTTGGTTATGTGTGGCTTAGGAAAGGGCAGCTTTACGCGCGCTTAGATCCTGCAGCTATTGAGCCCTGACGGCAGGAACCGGACGCTTAACCCGATCTGGGCGCTTAATACAGATTATACCTTACTTAGATTATATACCCATTCACGTGACGGACTGGGTTACAAACGCCGCCAAGAAGTACCTGCTCGCTGGATTCGCAATCACGACATTGCGATGCACAGCAGACAAAGAGCCGGAAATAAGCTATATCACGATTTTTGGAAGAAGCCGAATTTTAGACCAGACGCGGCATGCGAGAGAATCGTGTAGCGAGATGACCAAGCCTAAGGTAACCTTTCAGCAGCAATAGCGACATAGGTTTAGAAATGGTTAAAAAATATTCCAGCATAGTTAAAAACTGACATATTGAGTGGGCAGGTAATAGAGACATTTAAGCTACGCCACTTGCGGAACGAACGATTGGTCAGGCTTTCTCCTAGAGGCTTATTGCTCTGCGAAGTAATTGGTGGTGGATCTGATTGTGGATGTTGGTTTGCCCCGGAGGGACGTTGGCGTGTCTTGTTCTGCGAAGTAACCAGCGGTGGATTTGATTGTGGATGTTGGTTTGTCCTGGAGCGACATTGATGTGTTGGATGTCCCTTTCTATTGTAGTTTCGACATAGAGGAGCTTTTGGACATTCAAACTTTGTGTGGCCTTTCTCCTTGCAGTAGGCACACAGCCTACATTCCGGACAGGCCTCAATCGTAAAGCCTATCGTGCCGTATAAGTGACATGCCGGGAGTCTTTCTGGATTGAAGGATATTGTTTTGATCTAACCCGATATGGAGTAAGGGTTTTGCAGCATCAAGTAAAGAGATTTACAGTCGATCTTGTAGGGGTATGTGGTTACTGGCTAGGGGTAAGAGGTTGAGAGGTTAAGGTTGAGGTTGAAGAAAGGTTGGAAGAAAAATTCTCGCACTTAGAAGGAAGAAAGAACAGAACCCTTTTACTTTAATGGTGAATTTTAATGGTAAGTGAATTTTCGGCTGTGACATTTTTTTGATTTGGTGAATGTAGCGAGTCATGCCAGCACAGAAACTGCTATGTAGTTTCGCAAAGTCCTCGATTTTGTTTCTACACGTGGGGCATTTCGCGTCGCAGGGATGGGGTGTACCCCACCACCCCGCAACTAGGTGGCAGTGGGTAGGTCTTGGCATACTAACCCTCAAACTTTCGAGCCTCCCGGTCCCTTCGCTCTAATTCCCGTCACTTCTTTTGCTTCCCGGCTCCAAAAATCCCCTTTACCAACTCCTCCGAACGTAGCTATGGCTGACATTGCAACGGCAGCGGGCCCCTCTGAACTCCAGGCCAAGCAGGTGGTGTATTGTGGCGGTAAGTACTACTCCGCATCCTAATTCGTGCTAAATTCATTTCAATTCTAGTGTGCAGCTTACCACCAGAAGTAGGTGGGAACTTGAGACGTCTTTCTTTTCCAACCCCCCCTTCTAATCACCCGGCCGCATAGTACTGCGAATTTGGAGGCACGGTCAAGAAATGCGAGGAATGGCTGAAATCACATCACCCGGACATGCATGAACGATTATATTCTCAAGGTACTTCCAACCTTGACGGCCCCAACACCTTGGCTGAATCTTGGGCTCAATAGATACTATCAACGCCAACATGTCTACCCTAACTCTCGAAGCTCAAAAGCGCGCCGACAAAGACGCGCAGAAAAAGGCCGCCAAAGCATCCGCCGCCGAAGCACGCGCCCAGGAAATCAAAGCGAGCTCCAAGATTCTAATTAAGCGTGTGGAGCGCAACAAACGGAAATACGTCACGGCAGTGCAAGGGCTGGAGGCGCATGGTCTCGAGTTAAAAAAGGTGGCAAAAGATTTTGGGAAGAAATTTGCGACGGGCTCGAGCGTGACAAAACTCCCGGGGGGTGGAGAGGAAATTACGGTACAAGGGGATTTGAGCGATGATATCTACGATTATGTGGTGGAGACGTATAAGGATATTCCAGAAGACAATATCGAGTGTATTGAGGACAAGAAGAAAAAGGGAGGTGGGTAATAGAAAAGTTCTAGAACATGGTCGAGTACAAGGTGAAATGTTGAAGAAATATCAATATACTAGTCCTCACTTTCTAGCTAGGCTGCAGTCTAGATCTAGAAACATACACATACAGGCGTTGCAATAGACCAAGGGCGCTGCTTTCCACATTAGTACCCGTATGAGGTTTAATACATAGGACATCGATAACTACTGGGCTGGTTATTTAGGTCATACGGGAAATGTGAAATCAGAAATCGTCACTCTGAGACGGTCCAAGTTACAACAAATAGTCCGGTAAGGGCCTCAAAAACTTTCCAAGACATGTAAAGCAACCAGCAAGGCTAAACGGGCGAAAAGGGTGCTGAAAGAAATCACTCACTTCCTAACCTCGTCGTCCTATCTGCTTTCATTTACCACACACCCTAGACCCTAACTCGCTAGTTTCATGGCCCTGTATTTTAAGACCAAGTTCTAAGAAAACTTAACGCAGCACGATGATACACTAATTTGGACATGCATTCTAGACCAAAATCTAAATTCTCACTGTCACGCTACTATCTGGATCTTGAAGCCGATAGGAACTACAAAAGTGATGACCGCTCAGGCAAGTCGAGCTCATAAAATGTTCGTGTTACCATGTTTTCGTCCCACTGCTCTCTATGCAGGATGAGAAAAATAAAAACTCTAGAAGTGATCAAACCCAGACACGCTGTCCCACCCCGCTAAAGTGCTTCAGCATCCAACATCCAGCATCCAGCTTTCCGGCTCCTCTTCACGTCAGCTACAGCAAGCCCGCCTCTAAATCCCTCTGGCCATTGTTACTGTCCAGTTGACCGGTGGCTAACCCAAGTGCCTCAGAGGCTGGAGCATTTGAGATCGACGATGAGAAGGCCCTGTGATCCCGAGGTATCCTGTTAGCATGTCCCGCCATTGTAAGGTTCCCCATAATACTTAATCGAATTTGGGTGTTGTTACGCTGTTCTCATTCTGTTGCAACACGGAACGGAGCTCTTTAGTTCTGTAGAAATCGAAATTAGAGTTGAATTGAGATTAAGAGATAGGAAGGGTACTGAGCTAAAAAATAAAAAAAACCGAAAAAGTGTATTGCTCAAGTTATTATGAAGGTAAACCTACTTTAATACCCAAACAATAAATTGCACGCTGTTGGTAGTACAACAAATCCGTAGTATCTGATTATAGGCAGCTCTATTCTAATATCTCAGCTTACGTCGAGCTAATGCTTGAATAACTCGATTGCCCTTTTCAGGGATGCACATAATCAGTGCAACCGTAATCGGCCAATAGATTTTGATTCTTGTAAAATCGCACCTTCTGATTATGATTGATTGCATTGATTATTTTAGTTATGTACTAATTTCTTAATTAGGTAAGTGGGTGTAAATACAGGTACATGGTGATTAAAAAGGAATTCTAGATAAGATATGCTGTAACGCGTTGACGCGTATATATTAACTTTTTCTAAGAAAGCCCGCACGGACTTTTTTTGTATGTAAAACCGCAAGGCTCGGTACTTTTTGTTGGCCACGGAGGTAGCTTTACTGCAGAGGTGTCGGACACCGAACGACTACGGACACCGAAGGTCGAACTAGGGTTATTTCCTTATGTATATTAGGGCTCTTAGAGCCACCTTGAATAAAACAGATCACTCATTCAATTCTGTGTCTCTACCTATCAGCTGGCCTATGTCATCTATCGTGATACCCGCCTGGCTGAAACTTTTTAGAAAATTAATGCGCGACTTTCTCAACACCAAAGCTTTATCACTATATTCTATTCTTACGCGTTCTTCCCGCGGGTGATTATATTGATTACACAATCGTAACCATAATCAAAAGATTGATTTTGATTGCGATTAGTTATATTATATAGTAATCATAACTTATGTAACTAATAGAATAGTTATATGCATCCCTGGCCCTTTTGTCCGCGACTTGCAAAAATAGTGGTAATGTCCGTCCCTGGGTCGCGAGAAACACCCCGTGACGAGAAAAACCATGGGTACTTTGACTTGAAGCAACTCAGACTCTGTGAACACATCGATATTTCTAATAGTTTTGTATAAGCCGTGTGCTGTGGCTTATCTTAGTAAGCGACTCAGACGGCAAACGAGATAAGTCTCGCTAGTACTTAATTAGTATAGCTTTATATAAAACCCCTACTAGCTTTATTAAACCCCTACTAGCGTTATATAACCCCTATACTTAGAAGCGCGGTCTTGTTTGCCGTCTAAGGGCCTTTAGTGCGAAAATGTATAAAGGTTTACTTATTAATCAAACGCGACACTGCTAAAGAGCGATATATCTCCACTAGTTAACCAGTTAACTACTTTAAAAGGTAATCGATTATATTTTAAGGGCCATTTTATTTATCTATATACTTATTTATGCATTTTAGCTAATATAAAGTTCTAAAATTATAGGTCGAAAATTTTTTGTAAGTCTTGTTAGGTCTACTCACAAATACTTTCTAGATGCCTTAAAGCAAGCGGTATTACTAACGGCAATATGGCGACTTACGCTATTCGACTTTTTTAGCCTCTTTAACTCCTCCTAAGGCCTAGTTATATACTACCTGAATAAAATGTATATTAACCTTAACTATCTCACAGCTTTAGAGGCTCGTGTTAGATGGTTCTGTACCCTAGAATATAAAGTATTAGACGGAAATGCTTACCTATGCTATGTGCCGACTCCTTGGGGGAAAGAGTCCCTATACTTAATAGGTTAGGGCGCTTTGCTAACTAGTTTACAGAATAGGGGACACTATACTTATTACAAAAACTGGCTTTAGTAAAAGTATTATATTCTATGCTTTCTTAGTCTTAACTAGCCAGATTATAATACAGCTTATCCTATTAAGTAAGCTAGGGGGGGAACAGGTTAAGTTAATTCGTTAATACCCTGGTATAAACCTATGTTTAATATTAGCAGATATAAAATTCTAGAACCCTTAACTGCTTAAGGACATTAAGAATGGTGTATATACCTATATACTATTTGGGCTAGAGCAAGCTATATCTCCTAAATTCTGGAAGATCCTATAGAATCTATCCTTCTAGTGTCGAGTTGGACTAGTGGCTATTAATAAGTGTTATGTGCTCTACTAGTAGAAGGAGTTTTAGAGCAACTTTATCTTAATCCATAAGCTATACCGGTCTCTCCTATTAAGTGTTGTTTTCTTTAGCTGCTCTATAACTATAGATATTAAGACGGAGCAAGTAGTAAAAAAAAATAGTGGGTTTTAGCCGGAGGGAACTAAACTAGGTATGTTAGAAATTATCCGCACGTCTATTAACTAACTAGATATTTTAATTTATGTGTTTCTAATACTAAAAAGAAAGATAAACTGCTATAAGCAGTTATACTTCTTACTTAACTAAGCAGTTAAGTCTTCAGGCGGTGGCTTAACCCCTTAGAAAATCCCAAAAACAATTATATTTCTTAATAGTAGAAGACGCATCGCGGTAGTCTCTTAGTACCTTAAGGAGTCTCTTATCTAGAAGGGCTACTTGGCGCGTCTTGCAAACTAGATAGTTAGGATATATATATCTTATATAGCGAAGCATAATTAGGATAGGATATATAATATTTTCCGCAGTAAGCAGTTAGATATTTGGATTATAGTAGCTATAACTGCTCTTGGAATAGGCATGGATATCCTAGATATTTATATAGTTGTCTAATAGAATTTCCCAATTATAGATAATATTGGAGATCTATGGCAGAGGTTTAGTTATATAGTAAGGGGTCGCAATAAAACCGGAGTAGCTGTATTCTTTGTGCTGTATTAGGTGTTTAATTGGTTAGGATATTAGAAGGAGTTAACTTAAGAAGAAGTTACCAGTTAAATAACGTCTAAGCCAAAACGTAGACGCAATATGCTCTCATGCGATTGCTAGACGAGTCGGTTATAGCAATTATTTTCTTAAGGGAGTAGTCGCGAGTCTGATTTAGATTATAATGGCAACTTATTAGACTAGTACCCTTATTTAAACCAGGAACTTAACGGCATAACTATTAACTAGTTAACTGATAAGAATAAAGTTCATCCCTAGATAAAGTAGGAGATTAAAAGTAGGGACTCTATAAGTGACTATTGGAGGGCTATGCTAAACAGCAACTGCTACTATAAATACCCACTTAAGTTTCTCTAGGAGGACAAATATAATTCTAAGACGCAAACTCCAAAGGCACTATAGGAGAGTTGTTGCAATAGTATAGGTTATAACCCTAATTTTCTTATTATAACCACTGCGCCAACTGCTCCTATCTCCCTTTAAAAACCAACCTTAGGCTTAAAGCAAGGTGTTGCTCTCTAATGGCTGGCTAAGTGGTGTTAAGTATAGGCGGATAAGTTGGTTCTAATAGAAAAGAGATTTACTCTAATGCCTTCTTTATATTTCTTACCTAGTTACTACTAATGGGTAATTATACGCGCCTTTAATAAGGTTACCTTAGCTGCTGAGTTTCTAATATAAACTATAGAAGATCTCTATAAGCATTTCCTATTAGACAAGTAGAAGCATGCTATAGCTTAGAAAGAGTAGCTAGTTTAGTTCCTTTGCCAGAATGTAGATAGTATACTGGCTGAGTGGTCAGAGTCTAGGAAATCCAAGAAACTGGTATCTAGCACTAGTGACTTATTACCTAGGGCTGGTAGCGCTAGTAATAGTAAGCTTATAGCTAACGAACGAAGGGTATAGGTTATAGAAAGACAAACTAAGATTAATAATAAGACTGCTTTACTAATCGCATTGCAGTAGAAGAAGCTTATAGAGAACTATATACGCTTATTTGGCTTAGTACTAGAATTTCCCTTCTTAACAGTAGTGCCATCTTTAGCTAGAGGAGTTACTCTATCTCCCCTTAACTAGTGTAGTATGCTATCCCCTCCGCTATAGTATAACTAGTCGCCAGGATAAGGTTGTAGTGGTTTATACCAGTTATAGTAGCGAGAAATTAAATACGAGCAGTTATAGGAACTAAAATTGCAGAGTAGTGAGAGCGTGGTGCTAGAGACTAAACTGCTAGTGCTAGAGACTTAACTAATGGTGCTAGAGACTTAACTAATAGTGCTAGAGACTTAACTAATAGTGCTAGAGACTTAACTAATAGTGCTAGAGACTTAACTAGTGGACTTATAGACTGCTTCGCTAACCAATAGTATAGAGCCTAGCCTAGAACTACCTATAGCTCCTAGCAGTAGAACCTATAGAGGTAGGAAAAGAAGGGTAAGGACTATAGATTCTACTGCTAATAAGATACAGTAGGGTTTAGAGGGTATAGCTTCTATCTTGTATAGGCAGTTAATATTAGCACCTATTAGTAAGAATATTAGCGGCCTAGTATTAAAAAACTATAGTAAAGAGATAAGAAATGATGGGCGGGATAGGTATAAGCGGTTATTAACACCAAAAGCTATATGTTTAGGAATGTAGAAGGTATAAATAAGACGGGCTTAGTATTCCTAGATAGTTTAGCTTTATTATATACTAGAAGGGTATAAGTAGTTAATCTTTAAGTAAACTTTTATATTAAATTAAACTAGAAAGCAGTTAAGGAATTAATTGGCCTATTTATTTAACTACTCTAAAGGCTATAAGTCACCACTTATTTATCCTAAAAAGAGAACTATAAACCTATCTATTAAACCATCCACCAAACTACAATCTACTAGTTATATGCATGATTCCTAAGCAGCTTATAAAATATGCTCCTTATTATTATATATATCTATAAATATAGGCCTAGGCTAATAGGTTAATTAGGGAGGAGCCTAAGTAGTTAACAATAGAGGATCTTAAGTAGCCTAATTATAAGGAGCAAACCGCTAGAAAAAAGGCCGGTAAGTTAAAGTAGAAGAAGTCTAAGGGGTTAAAGCTAAAGAAGCAGAGTGTTAGGAGGGAGTTCAAGGAGTTAAGTAAGGATTTATAGACATACGCAAGAGCGGCTAGATTAAGGAGTTAGGAGGAGCTAGTCAATCTGCTAGTAGAGGTATACTATTATACCGCTTTATCCAGTCTAAAAACTAAGCTACCTATTTCTTAGAGTTGCTAGTAAACCGGCCAACCAGTTAACTAAGACCTAAGATATTATTAAAGAAAATTAATAACGTGCGTATTATATTGCCATATAGCAGCAACTCGTTAAAGAATAGATTAAGTGGTTATACTTAATAATTTAGTTAATTATAAGTATCAAGACTCGCCACTACTATATATTAAGGTGGAAGGAACGCCGAAGTAGTTAACCTATATATAATGCTAATTATAATAGCACCTCGATAACTTGCCATATTAAGAAGATTGGTCTGACGTTCCTCTATTAGATAGACTAGTAGTAGTTAGGTAGACGTGCTTAAGGCTATACTATAAAATGCCGGAGCACTATAACCACAACTAGTTAATGTTAGAGTACTCTTACTAGTTGATATTCAACCTACGAAGAAGGTATATAGCTATTATTGCCTCTCCCTAAGAGGCGTGGACTCCTCGTCATTTGACAGCTTAATAGGGTTAAACTGCTGCGACTCCTATAAGGCATATAGACGTCATTATCTCTCCCTAAAAAGCGGGGACTGCTTATTATCTAACTGCTATAACTGCCATAACTACCGAGACTGCTAAGACTGCTTCTAGCCGGCATTACCCCCATCCTTATCACTGCTAATTATAATCAATTTACCAGCATCCTTACCACTCTTATTACTGCTAATTTAAGTTAGCCTACTTAAGAGGCTAAAGCGGATAGTATATAACTAGAGAGGCTAATAGCGGTTAACTAGGTTACAGTTTATATCCTAGGTTAACTGCCAGCCTACTTAACCCCTATAAGTAACTGCTGCCTACCTATCCATGGTAATAGTATTAAAGGGGCCTATTAACCAGTCCTTAATATTGTTTAGAGTTACTATATTTACGCCCTTAGGTAGAGTCTAGTTACGGAGCCTATTAGGGTAGAGGTAAAGCGATAGCTGTTAAATTTGTAACTTTAGGAACCTAGCAGTGTATATCTTAAATAGGTTAAGATAGAGGACATTAAAAAAGTTAATATTAAGGAGAGAGGAGTTAGGACGGCTAGCAAAGCTATTAGGATTATAAATGCTAACTATAATAAGTAATCTACTACAAGCAGTTAGTGAGACGGTTTTCTTAAGATAATAATATAAGAGATGTTAGGTATAAATCGTGCAGTGACTTAAAGGGGTAGACTGTAAGGAGTAAGGAGTTAGTAAGCAGTTATTAACTATAATAAACAAGGCAAAGAGAGCAGAAATAAGGGCAGTCTTTAACTGGTAGTTATAGAAGAAGTGGTTAATAATAAGCTAAATAAGTAGTTAGGGGGGTGGTAAGCAATAAGCCAAATAGGTAGTTAAGGGGTTGAGGGGGTAAAGTGCAGTAGTTAAGTTAAGTAAAGTTAAAGTAAAGCAGTTAATAACCTCTATCTTTAGTATAAAATAGATTATTAATTACCTCTATATAATCTCTAAGTGCTAATGGCTTAATAGTAGTAGTAGATTACTCCTCATCTTTAGACGAAATAGAAATAATCTTATTAGGTATAATAACATTTTAAAGATTAAATAAGTAAATCTTTTCTTTAAGAAGCTTTGTACTATTTATAAGAATATTAGTAGACTTAAATTAACTATTATAATTACTATTAACTGCTTGGACATGTGTATAACCCTTAGCCTAGAGATAGTATATAAGACTAAATATATTAGCAAGTACTGACTTTTTATTATATTTAGAATCGGCTTTTTAACTAAATAAAGTCTCCAGTATAGCATGTAGTTAAGAAATATACGAACTAGCAAGCGTAACCTATCTAAATATCTTTTTAATATTATAAGTGGAGTTCTTATATAGCTTTATATTAACGGTATAGTAGTAGTTAATATACTCTAGGGCAAGATTAATTACTTTAAAGGTATTTAGTTAACCTGCTAGATTTACTAAACTTAATATAAAAATTAATTGTTAAAGCTTAGTAGTCGCGATCTAATCTATAAGTGTAACGGGACTAGCCCAGTTACAGTAGGAATGTCTCAGTGAAACACTTGACAGATAACTATATAAAACTGTTTATAAACTGTTTGTAACTATCTGCAACTGTCTATAACTGTCCGCGATTGTCTGCTGTAATCTACTGTCTTCCACCAAGTTCCGCTGACTTAATTAAATTCCACTAATGTAATGGAATTTGGTTGAAACTTGTTAAAATCCGCGTGGGCTTATGCCCACGCGTCTGCTGCTAAGACCTCAAATATTTAGTTACAAGTTTCCTATATTCCTTTTTCTTCTTTATGCAACGTCTTGTTCTCTTTAAGAGCTATATACCCTTAGATTTAGATAGAATTTATATTATTCCTTTAAATCTTCCCTAAAGCCTCTTTGCGCCCTTATACTACGTTGCGTTAAAACAACTACTATTAAAAATGGCAAACAAACTTAAATCCCTTTTAATAACTATAAGTATTATATCCCTAGTTAGGGAACAATTAACTATAATATAATAATCCTTTATGGATGCCCTAGCTTAGTAGCGGGCTGCACTAGAAGCCTAATATTAGTAATTAATAGAAACACTCTGCAAAGAACTCCGCAACATTAAGGCTCTTTTATTAGAGACCCTAATAATAATACCTATAAATAAAATTAAAATAACTGTATCTAAACCTGACCCATTAAATGCAAATACTAAACTAGTAATAGTAACTCAACCTGTATCTATAACGAGTTTAATACCTACTATGAAATCTAAAAGGCTCCCTAATCCTCTAATGTTTAATAGAAATTAAAACAATTTATATCCCTTTATAACTAAGCTCTATCTTAAACTTTTAATAAACTATAACTAATACCCTACTAAAGCTAGCAAGGTTAGCTACGGAATGTCTTATTTAAGTAAGGACACTACACGTACCATAGATCTATTCTTCCGTAATAGCACCTTTATTAATTTTAAAATCTTTATCTCTCTACTAAAACGAATATATGATAACGCCAGCTATAAATACACAGCTATTACTAAACTTAAGAACCTATAATAACGGAACTAAGACTTTACTAGTTTCTTTTTGGAATTTTTAGGCCTTATTGGCGAACTAGATTAGAATAAAGCCGCTAGAGTTGCTACCCTTTAATAAGCTATCTTGGATGAAATTAGAGCCTAGTTAGTAGGTAGGGAACTGCTGAAAAACCTATCCAAATTTGCTACAATATGCCAATAAATTAATGAGGATCTTTAATATAACAAACAAACTTATTCCCTAAAGTCAACCATACCTCGCGTTTAAAATACCCTAAAACGCAATCCGTCTCCAAAACCCAAAAGCCCTACGTACAACCCTATGGACCTCAATGCCGCTCGATCCTATGCACCCTTAGGAACTAACGAACGAAAAACTTAAGCCACAAATGGAGAATGCTTTAGATGCGGTAAAAATGGACATATTTAAAAGCATTACCGAACTCACCCCTTTAAAAAGGTCCGCCGTAGCTCCTCCTGTTCCTCAAATCATACCCGTTCCTCAAGCCGTACTTATTCCTCAAATTGTACCCGCTCTACAAATCGTACTCGAACGCCACAAAGCATCTCGCCCTCGGTTAATTTGGAAAACGAATTATCCTAAGGCCAAGTCGCGCCTTAGGATAAAAGGTGGAAGAGCATAAGTGTCTAGGCTCTTCTAGCGCTAATACATAACATAACTCCCTTAATGTACTCGGCGAAATTTAAATACTTAGAAAATAGAAGGAAGTACAAATCCTTATAGACAGCGGAGCTACTAGCATGGGCTTTATTAACATGAACTATACAAAAACTTAACGCCTAAATTTAAAGAAACTTGACAAGCCCTAAGGCCTATAAGGCTTTAATGGCAAACCCTTAATATATGGCGAAATAACGCACTACGCCCTAGTAAAAATGCGGATGGGTAAATACCTTAAATATATCTCCTTGTTTATAACACCCTTAAAGCAATACAAAGTTATACTCAGACATAGATGGCTAAAATAACACAACCCTTTAATTAGCTAGGTTAAAGAAATACTAAAGTTCCGTATAACTTACTGCTAAAGTTATTATTTAAAAAACCATTTGCCCTATAAACATGCACATAACTATTTGAATTTAATATAATATAAATTACCCTTGCTATAAACCTTAAGCTAACACAATAAATTTATAACTGCTAATTATAATAAAGAATGCGAAGATGTTTTATTAAAACCTTTTAAAATTTGGATAATACAAGCCGCACCCTTTATTCTGTTAGCAAAAAGACGAGATTATAAAATCTTTACTATAACTATGGAAGATATTAAGAAAGCACTAGAACTAAAATAGTATATTAATCCTTAACCTCTTGTACCTAAAGAGTACCACGACCTAATTAATAAGTTTAAAAGACAATTTGCAAACCAACTAGCCCCATACTAAGATAAGCACGATTTTAAGATAGAACTTAAGCCGGGCATAACACTAAAGTTTAGACCGCTATACGGTATATTACAGGAAGAATTGCTTATGATACAATAATACCTTAATAAGCATCTAGAAAAAGGATTTATTTGCCCTAGTTAATCTCTATTCGCCTTACCTATACTATTTATTAAAAAGCTAGGAGGAGGCTTAAGATTCTATATTAATTATTAAGCTTTAAATATAATTATAATTTAAAACCAATATCCGATTCCCCTAATTTAAGAGACGCTTAACTATTTAGCGAAGGCACGGTACTTTATAAAGCTTGATATAGTCGCAGCCTTTAATAAAATCTATATATAAGAAGGAGATAAGAAGTATACAGCTTTTTATACATAATAGGGACTCTTTAAATACCTAGTAATACCATTTGGCGTAAAGAACGGTCCTAGTATATTTTAGTAATATATTATATATTATTCATTGCTTAACGTCCGATTCGGATCCCTGTTGGGCCCACGCGGACTACTCCTTATATACATGTGGGGAGAAAACTCTATTTGAGAAAACCCCGTGATCCGTCTCCCCGCCTTTTGGGGCTCGCTTGCGAGTCAGACCACTAAATATAAACAAGCTTTTAATAACCTAAAGTATTATTTTATAACTGCTTTAATTCTCGCCTACTTTAACCCTAACCTTAAATGTATCGTTAAAACAGACTCGTCCGATTATGCGCTAGGGGGAGTGTTATTATAATACAATAAGGACGGTAAGCTATGTCTAGTAGCCTTTCTCTCCCGGAAACTCGCCCCTACTAAATTAAACTATAAGATATACAATAAGGAACTACTTGCAATTATTAAATATTTTAAATAATGGCGTCCTAAGCTTAAAGGATTATTATTCCTAATATATATATTAACGGACCACAAGAACCTGCAGTACTTTATAACTATAAAGCAATTAATATAGCGCCAAATTTGTTAGGCCAAATACCTCTTACAATTTAACTTTAAGATTACATACTAACCGGGCAAACTCAATTAGAAGCCTGACGTATTAATATAATAATTATAGGACCTACCTATAAACGCTATAGATAAACGGATTATAAATTAATTACAGATCTTATTGCCTCCTAAACGTTTTAAAAAACTACGTCCTATATTCCTAGATATGGAACTTAACAGAAATAAATTAGAAGTTAATAAATAGGAAATAGAAATTAATAAGCTAATAGAATACGAATATAAGAACAATGTATAGATAATAGATATAATAAAAGCAATTTAAACAGGAAAACAATAGTATAAGGATATTACACTTGCTAAATACAAAATTTGAAACAACCAATTGTACTACTAATAGAAGATAGTAGTTCCGAATTCCAAACTCTTATGATTTAAGATACTCAAATTTATATACGACTCCCCTGTAGCAGGGCACCCTAGCTGTGCGAAAACTTATAAAATTGTTTAACGAGTATACTACTAGCCTACAATGCACAACTACGTACAAAAATACGTTCGAGCATGCAGGATATGCGTACGTGGGAAGACTTTTTATATAAAGAAGCAAGGAGTACTTCGACCGCTACCAATTCTAATATAAAGATAGCGCGATATCTTAATTAACTTTATAGTTAACTTGCCTAATAGTAATAGGTTTATAAATATTATAGTAGTTATTAACCACCTTATAAAAATGCGATATATAATTTCTATAGACTTAATTAATGCGATATTAGTAGCTGAATGTTTTATTAAGCATATCTTTAAGCTACACGGACTTCCTAACACAATAGTATCCAACCGTGGAAGCCAGTTCGTTTTAGACTTCTAGTAAGCTTTATATAAATAATTAAGCATTTAAATATAACTCTTAACTGCATTTTATCTAGAGATAGATGGCTAAACCGAAATTATAAACGCGATTATGGAATAATACTTACGAATATACTACTCCTACCTACAAGACGACTGGGAAAAATGGCTGCCTTTAGCTGAGTTTACCGCGAATAATACAATAAACATATTAATAGGCGTAACGCCGTTCTACGCGACCTACGGACAAGACCCTTAACTTGGATTTAAACCATAACCTAAAATTAAACGGATTTAGTTAATTAACGTATATAACTTCGCCAATTAAATAAAGCAGTTAACGGAACTATTATAAAGTAAATTAATATACGCTTAAACGTTATAGGAATAGTATATAAATAAAGAACAAGCTCCTACATGGGACTTTAAGGAAGGTAATATGGCCTACCTAAATATACAAAACCTAAAGACTTAACGGCCCTTAAAGAAACTTAATTGGAAGTTCGCAGGCCTATACTAAATTAAAAAGAAACTAAGCCTATACGCCTATAAGCTTAAACTGCTAACTAAGATAAAAATACACCCGATATTTTACGTAAGCTTATTGCAACCTTTAAAAAATAATCCTATAACTTATAAAGTGCCGCCACCACCTTCTATAATTATTAATAATGGTAACGGTTCTTACTTTATTAACTTAATTAATAATATGCAATGGAAACCATAATCTAAACAATTTAAACTTCTTGTTAAGTGGGAAGGATATAAAACATAAACCTAGGAAACCTATAACTAGATTAAGGCTGACGCACCTGCCTTAGTAAAAGAGTTCTATAAGAATTATCCTTCGCGGCCTGCTCTGGCTAGATAGACATAACATAAAGGTAAACAACTGCCACCTAATATAAAGACATAAAACATAATAGCAGGAAACTTGAAATCAAAAAGAACTTAAAATACGTTATGACGCTTATAACGCGATAAGTTATAAATTCTTAACTAAATTAAATTGTTTGGACCTTCGGCCAAAAAGGGGGGGTACTGTAACGGGACTAGCCTAGTTACAGTAGGAATGTCTTGGTGAAACACTTAACAGATAACTGTATAAAACTGTTTATAAACCATTTATAACTGTCTGTAACTATCTATAACTATCCGCAATTATTTGCTGTAATCTACTATCTTCCACTAAGTTCCGTTAACTTAATTAAATTCTACCAAATTCTACTAACGTGATAGAATTTAGTTGAAACTTGTTAAAATCCGTGTGGGCTTGTGCCTACGCGTCTGCTGCCAAGACCCCGAATATTTAGTTATAAGTTTCCTATATTCCTTTCTCTTCTTTATATAACGTCTTGTTCTCTTTAAGAGCTATATACCCTTAGATTTAGATAGAATTTATATTATTCCTTTAAATCTTCCCTGAAGCCTCTTCGCGCCCTTATAATAAGAAGCTATTAAAGATAAAGCATCTTATACCTATACTATAACTGCTTAGCCCTATAGAACTAAATAGAGAGTGGATTAATAAGTTAGCGGATTAGACTAATATTGCTATAATAGATAGCATACCATAGGACCATAAAAGCTTTAACCTATTAGAGATACCAACATATACTAAAAAACTCCTTATTATTATGCCCTTAATCAGTCTAAGCGAAGTAAGTAAATGCTTATTGTTTTATACGCTCAATTAACTTAAAAAATTAAGATGGATTTAGCTGTATAATAGTATTATTATAGGACTTTTTCCTATTATTTTCTTTGCTATTAACCCTTTAGAACCACCCCTTAGTGCTAAGTACGTTGTACTAGAGTGCAACTACTTAAGCCGTCCAGCCTTATGTAATTAATAGCTTAATAAAATAGAATTTAGCATTCTCTTATAAGATTCCATGCCGGTCCTAGTAGCTAATATTATAAAAAAGTGTGGCCTTTAAGTAAGTACTAGGAGGACTCTCCTAGTAAGTACGAACTATAAGGTAGAGGAAACTTTAAAGGATATAAAAGAATATAAGTGGCCTAAGAAACCAGTCCTAATAGTTAAAAGCTTAACTGGTAAGAGACTGCTTAGTTTTAATGCTTTTAATATATTAAATGGTTTTCTAATCGCCCTAGGCGAGCCAAAGGCGCTAGGTAAAATGGCCTAACTTATTGTCCTCTTTAAGGCCAAGTTTGTGGATCTAGATATCCTAGTAGACACTATATATACCTTTAATTATACCCTTATTATAAAAGATTGCACCTAGCTATTGCAGAGTAGTCTTTTAAGGAGATAGTAGGTTAAGCTTTAGTACTATAGAAAAAAGACCTAGCTTACTGCTAAAAACATATTTAACTGCCTATAAATAAAGCTTGCAGATAGCAGTTATAATAAAGTATATTAATAACTGCTGTAAGATATGGTCCCGTCAAAGACCTAGAGATAAGATAATATTGTTAAAAAGAAGCGGTTATAATAGGTTAAACATTAACTGCTTAAGGCCAGTAGTTAGAATCTTAGGGTAAAGAATAAGAAGCGCAGTGGTTATATTACGCATTCTTATTCCAGAAGACCTAAGCACTTAATCTCTAACGTCGTCCTTAAAATTAAAGTTATCGTAGACTAGTAGCGCTTGAGGATTAACTGCAAGGCTTAATAGCTTATTCTTTTTATTAGTTAGCTATATAAAATATAGACTAGGGGGTTAAACCTTTCTTTGCATTATTAGCAATATCTATAAGGTATTAATTAATATATTTATAACTATTATAGAGACCTAGCCTAGCTAATACCTTAATAACTTAACGCTTGACACTACTTCTAAGTAGGTAGATTCCTAACATTTTTATAAAGAAATTGGTAGTATGCTGTGTATAACTTCTATAGATAATAGAAGTGATTAAATATAACTATTGCTAGACTATCTTGGAATTACCTAACCCTTTATAACTGCTCTAGCCCTAGTGTTGATTACTTATAAGCTTTTTAAGCAGAGTAGTCTATATAGGAGCAGTTAATTTGATTTTTTTTAATACTTAAAAGAAGTTAACCTTCTCCATAGAGGTAGAGTGGTTAAACTTGTTAAAATATAGCTGCCTAAGTAGTGTATTGAGTTCTTGGATAAGTTCTATTAAGGAAATATCCCCTACTAATACATAATTAGTTAATTAAAGGGCTGTATAAACCTCTGCTTATTCTAAAGCAGAACGTAATAATAAGATCTATTACGGACGCTTTAAGTATAATGTTACGACTACTTGGAGAAGAGTTGGCGGAAGCTAGTTAGTTGATATAGGCACGGTCCAGAATGGAGCCGGTAGAGCTATGTGACGAGAAATGGTAACCGAGGTCACGTGACGTGCTCTATAAGGTCTATGAGGTCTGCAAGGTCTGTTATATACCTTATATACCTTACGTACCTCACATACAAGAGAGGATTTCTTAGGAGTACGGTTATATATTTAAAGGACCTCAGTCCCTACCGTAGATAGTTCTCTCCTTGTAGTGAATCTTAAAATACAATTAGAGTTAATCTATTGGGCAACCACTCTACTAGTTATTATTATGTTATTAATTTGTTCTTACCTATATACTTAGCCTAATAATAGAACCCACCGTAGTTTTTACTACAAGGTTCCGTTACATATTTACTACCAAGGTTATGGTATTAAATAAGATCGAATAATATGCCATCCAAAGTACTAGTCATGATAACGTCAACGGCAGCCACAACCTTAGGACCAGAAGATACCAGTATAGCAGATACGGATTCTTAAGTGGTTACGTAAGGTCAGTTACAGGAAATAGTTAATTACTTACAAGATAATAATAGGATACTTAAAGAACGCATTAATGGAATTAGAGTAGTAAAAATTAAACTACCTTCAATTAAATGGTTCTTAGGAGAGAAATTAAAGCTTAAGGGATTTCTTACATAGATACACTTTAAGGTTATATAGGAAGGAGCGAAGTTAGCAACATTATTAGATTAAGTAGCCTATATAGGATTGTTCCTAATAGGGAGGGCACTTAAGTAGTTTAAACTATATCTTATGGAAATATAGGCTAATGGCATAATAACTACTAACCAGGATGTAAGGTATATATTTGCCAGTTAAAACGGGTTTATAGAATAACTAACGCAGATATTTAGAGATCTGGAGGCTATAACTATAGTAGAACAAAAGCTTTAGAATTTAGTACAACGCACTTTAGCAATTAAGTATATAACACAGTTTTAAACACTAGCTATATAGGTTAAGTGGAATAATAGGGCGCTTATAGCATAGTATAAACAGGGACTTAAGGCTAAAGTCTAGGACGCAATTATCCTAATAGAAGATG